>ERZ1026814.29-NODE-29-length-140898-cov-13.035135_pt1 | contig 140898 bp, 123 predicted proteins | sample MGYA00520871_ERZ1026814 | MGnify/ENA primary metagenome ERZ1026814 (study PRJEB33270, sample SAMEA104284478) | anaerobic digester metagenome | biome: Anaerobic digester microbiome; feature: mesophilic sludge digester; material: Anaerobic digester biomass... | reverse complement strand
CGCTCGCTCATTGCAATGTGGTTAGATAAAACATGAATTTCTATGGTTGTGCTGACAGTACGGGCGTTAAGATGACGCGTGGGGTCAGTGAAGTGTGTTGAGGAAGCAACGTGCTTAAAGTGTTTTTTTTTCAAGCAGAAGACGGCATACGATGTCTAGTACGGTCTCGTGGGCTCGGAGATGTGTATAAGAGACAGCTCTCAGACTGTCGAGCACATCAACTCCTGGTCCTTTGATGGCGAAGCAGTACTTACCGCTGGTGACGGAGCTGGTGTGGCAAAGGTATTCCACTACACAACCGGGAAATTCGACTACCACCAGAGGGTTTACAAATTCAGCAGCTTCCGGAGCATCTTGGGTCTGTTCTTTTACGAGTACTTCCGAGCAACTCTCAAGTTCGAGGCCCTCGCTGGGAATGCGAAGTCGACCGTCGACTCCCTTCGGCGGCCGATGCTGCAAAACTTCCCGGTAGTGGTTCCTTTACCGCAGGAACAGGCCGCGATAGTCGGCCACCTCAACGATGCTTCTGGATCGATCGACACTACGATTGCCCGGACTCGGCATGGGATCATGCTCCTCCGCGAATACCGCACCCGCCTCATCTCCGATGTAGTCACCGGCAAGCTCGACGTTCGGGAAGCCGCTGCGAATCTTCCCGATGACCTCGAGGAGGAGCTACCGGAGGATCAGGAGCAGGATACCGAGGAGGACGAGGATCCCGTGGATGAGCAGCAGGTTGAGGATGAAGCATGACCACTGATACCACCGAGAAGGGCCTCGAGAGCCTGATCGTTGCTGCCATGACAGGGACGACCGAGCCGTTGCCCTGCCCTCCCGACGAGGTCTGCGCGCCTCCACTTCCCTTCGAGGTGCCATGCTGGCTCCAGGGCAACCCCAGGGACTACGACCCGGGACACGCCATCGACCTTTCCCAGCTCAGGCACTTCCTGCAGGCAACCCAACCCCTCGTCATCCCATCGCTCGGCCTGGACTCGGACAACCCCACCAGGCAGAAGTTCCTTGCACGCCTGCAGGGCGAGGTCACGAAGCGCGGAACCATCGATGTCCTCCGCAACGGCATCAAGCACGGACCGTACCACATCGACCTGTTCTACGGTATCCCCTCACCCGATAACGCCAAAGCCATAGAGCATTTCCAGCAGAACCGCTTCAGCGTCACCCGGCAGCTCAGGTACAGCCGCGATGAGACACAGCTCGCCCTCGACCTGTGCCTCTTCATCAACGGCCTGCCCGTCGCCACCTTCGAGCTGAAGAACAGCCTTACGAAGCAGACCGTGGATGACGCCATCCAGCAGTACAAGCGAGACAGAGACCCGAAGGAACTCCTGTTCGAGTTCGGACGCTGCATCGTCCACTTCGCCGTCGATGACCAGGAGGTGAGGTTCTGCACCCACCTGAAGGGGAAGGACTCGTGGTTCCTGCCCTTCAACAAGGGCTGGAACGACGGGGCAGGCAATCCTCCTAATCCTGACGGTCTGAAGACCGACTTCCTCTGGAAGCGGGTGCTATCTCTTCGCAGCCTGTCGAACATCATCGAGCGGTACGCCCAGGTCACCGAGTACACCGATGAACGCTCAGGCAGGAAGCGCAGGATGCAGGTCTTCCCGCGCTACCACCAGCTCGACGTTGTTCGGAAGCTGCTGCACGATGCCCAGGATAACGGAGTGGGCAGACGCTACCTCATCCAGCACTCGGCGGGCAGTGGCAAGTCGAACTCCATCGCCTGGCTGGCCCATCAGCTCATCAACCTACGGAAGAAAGACACCACGGTCTTCGACTCGATCATCGTTGTGACAGACCGTGTTCTCCTCGACAGGCAGATACGGGACACGATCAAACATTTCGTGCAGGTGGGATCAACCGTGGGACACGCTGAGGCTTCGGGGGATCTCCGGAAGTTCATCGAAGAGGGTAAGAAGATCATCATCTCCACCGTGCAGAAGTTCCCGTTCATCCTGGAGGAGATCGGGAACACTCAACGCGGCAGGAACTTCGCCATCATCATCGACGAGGCCCACTCCAGCCAGGGCGGAAGGACCTCCGCCGCCGTGAGCATGGCTCTCTCGGAAGCCGGGGCGGAGGAGGACGATGAGACCGTTGAGGACGCCATCAACCGGATCATGGAATCCAGGAAGCTGCTGCCCAATGCCAGCTACTTCGCCTTCACGGCCACGCCGAAGAACAAGACCCTGGAGATATTCGGGGAGAAGCTGCCTGCCGACAGCCAGGGCAGGATCGCCCACAGGCCCTTCCACAGCTATACCATGAAGCAGGCCATCCAGGAGGGCTTCATCCTGGATGTGCTCCAGTACTACACGCCTGTCGACAGCTACTACAAACTCGTGAAGAAGATCGAGGGCGATCCGGAGTTCGATACGAAGCGCGCCCGGAAGAAGTTGCGGCGTTACGTCGAGAGCCACGAGCACGCCATCCAGCTAAAGGCCGAGATCATGGTCGACCACTTCCATGAGCAGGTGATCTGCCTGGGGAAGATCGGTGGACAGGCCCGCGCCATGGTCGTCACCGGCGGGATCGACCGTGCCATCCAGTACTATGTAGCTATCAGGGACTACCTTGTGCGGACGAAGAGCTCGTACAAGGCTCTGGTGGCCTTCTCGGGCGAGCACGAGTACGGCGGGCAGCAGGTGACCGAGTCCTTCATGAACGGCTTCCCGGGCAGCCTTATCGCCGAGCGGTTCCGGGAGGATCCGTACCGCTTCCTGGTATGTGCCGACAAGTTCCAGACCGGCTACGACGAGCCTCTGCTCCACACGATGTACGTGGACAAGGTCCTGTCCGGGATCAAGGCCGTGCAGACGCTGTCACGCCTGAACAGGGCTCATCCCATGAAGCACGATGTCTTCGTGCTGGACTTCATGAACGATACCGAGACGATCAAGGCTGCCTTCTCGGACTACTACCGGACGACAATCCTCAGCGAAGAGACCGATCCGAACAAGCTGCACGACCTGAAGGCCGCCCTCGACGCCCGGCAGGTGTACTCGCAGGAGCAGGTCGATGAGCTGGTGAGGCTCTTTCTTGGTGACGCCCCGCGAGAGAAGCTCGATCCCATCCTGGACCTCTGCGTGGCGAACTACAGGATCCAGCTCGACGAAGACGGCCAGATCGACTTCAAGGGCAAGGCCAAGGCCTTCCTGCGCACCTACGGCTTTCTGTCATCGATCCTGCCCTACTCGGTTGCAGAGTGGGAGAGGCTGTCGATCTTTCTGAACTTTCTGGTTCCGAAACTGCCTGCACCGGAAGACGAGGATCTGGCACGCGGCATCCTCGAGTCGATCGACATGGACAGCTACAGGGTGGAGAAGAGGGCAGCGATCAGGATACAGATCCCGGACGAGGATTCGGCCATCGATCCCTCTTCCTCTGACGGCGGTAGGAGGAAGCCGGAACCCGAGATGGACCGGCTCTCGAACATCCTGAAGGAGTTCAACGATAAGTTCGGGAACATTGAATGGTCCGACAAGGACAGGGTCCACAGGCTCATAATGGAGGAGATCCCGGCCAGAGTGGCCCAGGACAGGAAATACCGGAACGCCATTAGGAACTCAGACCGCCAGAATGCCCGTATCGAGCACGACAAGGCCCTCGGCCGAGTGATGAGCGCCATCCTCAACGACGACACCGAGCTATTCAAGCAATTCTGCGACAACGAGTCATTCAAGAGATGGCTGACGGACATGGTGTTCGCGATCACCTACACTGAGTCCGATCAACAAAAGCTCCCGCCGGATTCAGTAAGATGATGACAGTATGTGAAGGGTAAGTAGAGACCAATGAACAGTCGGCCGTCTTCCATCCCGAGTTCATCGAGGATCTTCAGTACTGGGTCGAGACAGAGCGCAAGGTCGCTCCGAGAGCGCTTGCGATCGTCCGGGCGGTTCTGAATGACCCGTTCACCGGGATCGGGAAACCGGAACCGTTGAAATACCTGGCCGAGGGTGCCTGGTCCCGCAGGCTGACACAGGAGCATCGGGTCGTGTACCTCGTCCGGAAGGACAGGATCGACTTCCTCCAGTGCAGATACCGTTACTGAGGCAACACGGCGCCCAGCGGGGATTCGTTCCGGGAAGGAGGAACCCCGCCGCCCGAGGTCCGGACGGCGGGGTCGTCATGACGGGATTGCGTTCTACTCGGGGATCCTGAGAACCTGTCCCGGGTAGATCTTGTCGGGATCGCTGAGCATGGGCTTGTTCGCATCGAAGATCTTCATGTACTTGTTGGCGTCGCCGTACATGTTCTTGGAGATCTTCGAGAGGGTGTCGCCGCTGACCACGGTGTAGTAGCGGGTCTTGCCCTTGTCGTCCTTGGCGACCATGTCGTCCGAGACCTTGGCGATGCCCTTCACGTTGCCGGCTATCAGAAGGGCCTTCTCCCTGTCCTCTACAGAGCCGGGGGTTCCCTTGAGGTGAACCTTGTCACCCTTCACGGACACCTGCAGATCCTTTACCTTCACCCCATGGGCGTTGATCTTTTCGTTGATCTTCTTGGACATTGCGACGTCGTCGCCAGCGTCGGCCAGCTTCTCCCCAGCGTCCTTCAGAAAGTCGAGCAGACCCATCGTTGACCTCTCTTTCGAACTGTACATGTGCTGGGCTTTTCCCAGCACTGTAGAAAATAACCCACGGTGCCGGTGACGGCCAGTAGAAGCACGATGATCGAACATGCTTCGGGAGTGGAAATGGTTGCAGACGGTTTCGTCTGCACTCATATTCCTGCAGACCATAGACCACAGACCAACAGGAGGTGATGGGAATGCGCAGTGTACTTCTCCTTTGCCTTGCTGTATCGGCAGGTATGGCACTTGCTGCCGATCGTGTCGTCCTCTTCGAGGAATACGCGTCAACCGGTTGAGGCGGCTGCGGAAGCAGCTGGACGGCTGTTAAATCCCTGGTGAATTCGTACCTGTCCTCTGGCGACATCGCCCCGCAGATCATCTTCGGGAACGGCCCCGGGGTCACCTCCTACGGCTCGGCCAGGAGGTCGCTCTACGGCTGGGGCTCGGTACCTACCTTCCAGATCGATGGTGTATCGCAGCAGGTGGGCTGGAACAAGACCAACGTTCAGAACTACATCAACGCCCGCCTTGCGGTGCCGAGCTACGTGAGCATCTCCACCAACGTCGTGGGAAACGCCTCGGGCGGCACGGTGTACTACACGATAACGGTCGAACAGAATCCCGGCGTGACCGGACCCTTCAAGATCTGGTCGGCGGTTCTCGAGAGTCACGAGATTGCCTCCCCGGCCTACGGGGTCTATGACGGCCAGGAGCTGATGTGGGAGCCGAGGGCCTTCCCGTTGGGCGCATCGGGCACCCAGATCCAGATAACCGGCCCTTATCCGCAGACCATCCATCTGTCGCAGTCCTACACACTCGACCCCGTGGAGCATGTCTTCAATAACCTGGATCTGATCACCTACGTACAGGCCGCTACGGGTACGCACGAGGTGCTAAACGCGGCCTTCTCCGACCTTCCCGATACGGCGACCGGAATCGAAGGTCCGGACGAGGCCTGGGTTCAAGGCTCCTCGTCGATCTCCGCATGGCCCAATCCCTGCTTCGGCCGCCTCGACATCGGTGCGGTCATGCCGTCGGGCGTGACCGGTACCGTAACCGTCTTCGACATCACCGGGCACAGGGTGAGCAGTTTCGACGCCGCCGGCTCCGTCGGTCTCGAAATGGATCAGCCCGGCGTCTACATTGCCCGCCTGGAGACGACGGCCGGCGAGGCCGTTTCCACCAGGTTCACGGTGATCCGCTAGATCGCTGTGTCAGCAGCGTCAGGGGCCGGGCAGGCGCCCGGCCCCTTCTTCCTGCAAAGTGGCCGGTCAGGCAGATTACACCCGTGTGGTTTTTCATCATATTTCATGTGTCTCTAGGAAATTGGAGGTGACACAGTGCGAAGGCTACTTCTGCTCGGTATGCTCCTTGCCGCAGGCACCGCCGGTGCAGCGGAGAGGACGGTACTGTTCGAGTACTTTGCGAGTATTGGTTGAAGCGGCTGCTATGACAGCTGGTCAGCTGTTCAATCCGTGATCAAACCGTTCGTTGCATCCGGCGACGTCGCTCCGCTCTACATATTCGGGAACGGGCCTGCGTACAATGCCTTCAACCGTGCGAGGATCAGCATCTACGGTGTAACCGGCACGCCCACCGTGAAGATGGACGGTCTGCCATCCACCGCCAGCCCCGCCGCATACGCAAATGTCATCAACAACCGCCTCGCCATTCCCACTTACGTCTCGATCGAAGTCAGCATGGCTGGCGACTCCACTGGCGGAACCGCGTACATCAGCGTGACGGCCGAGCAGGATCTCGGCATTACGGACCCCATAAAGGTCTGGTGCGTCATAGTGGAGGACGAGCAGCCCGCATCCGGGTCGACCTGGGGCGGATACAACGGGAAGATTCTGAACTGGCTGCCGGTGGCCTGGCCGATGGGCGCCGTCGGCACGCAGATATCCTTCACCGGCCCTTATCCGCAGACTGTGAGCGTCGCCGGCTCCTACACCCTCAATCCCGAGATCCACACCTTCGAGAATCTCAGGGTGGTGACCTTCGTGCAGAGGATCGGTAGCACGACGAAGGAGGTTCTGAACGCTCACTACATGGATCTGCCGGACGCCACGGGCATCTCCGAACCCGAGGAGCCGGAAGGCTCCGAAGGGTGCAGGCTGTCGGTCTGGCCGAATCCATGCAGCGGTGAGTTCAGCATCGGAGCGTTCATGCCCGGCGCCGTCACCGGCGTTCTGACCGTCTATGACATCGCGGGCCGTGAAGTCACGACCTTCGAGGCTCAGGCGGTCAATAACCTGGAGATCCAGGAGGCGGGCGTCTACATAGCAAGGCTCGCCACCTCGGACGGCACCTGCGTTTCGCGGAGGTTCTCGGTAATCAACTGATCACGCGCACAGCGGAGGGGGCGGAGCTGCACAGCTCCGGCCCCTCCTTTCCGATCCTCATCATTGCGTTTCAACTCTATATTCCTTTTAATAACGAAGGATTCCGAAACGCCCGGACGCGGGTCGATGCTCATCCGCGGGAGGTCGCTGGTGGCAAGGAAGTGCCCGAATTGCAGCATGCCCATCCAGGGGCATCCCAGGAACTGCCCGCTGTGCGGTTACGAGTTCCGCGCTCATGATCCGGGCAGATGCGAGTTCTGCGGAACCAGGATCAAGCCCGGCAATGACAACTGCCCCAACTGCGGAGCCCCGGTCGAACACCCGGCCGATCCAGAACCCGGGCCCGACGATACGCCGTCACGGACGGCTTCCGTTCAGGAGACAATCGTTCTACATGTCGATAAAAAGGCGTCCTCGAAGGGCACCCGCAATGTGACAGGCTTCGTGATACTCACCCTGATGATTGCGATTCCTCTGTTATTCATGTCCACCCCGTTCATGCACTGCAACGCTCTCAAAATCGCCTGCGCCCGGAGGGATACGACTCTGGACGAGAGTTCCGTCCGCATCACCATGGCACCGGTTCAGGATTCGATATACCGTGCTTCGATCGTCAAGGGGGAGAATACGATAGAGGATATCTGGCCCAGGGTGATCATCGATCTGCCTGACTCATGCTACTACCCCCACCCATACGACCCGTGCGCCGCCTTCCAGTTCCACGTAGACGGACGGTATTCTCTCGTCCGGATCGATGCCTCCGCTCCGATCGACCTGGTGATGACGCTGCTGCGACGAAGCGACGAGGATGTCCTGAGCTTCGTGACATGGAACAAAGACAGCCCGCTCGGCCGCGATCCCTCGTTGACGGTGCTTCTCCGGCAGGGCGCCTACATTGCCCTGATCTCGCACTATGGGGGATGGGATTACGGCGAAGTGCGATTCCTCTGGAACGTGCTCCAGCCGGAGATCCCGAGGCTCGAACCCGATACGACGGTCGATCTGGTATTCACGGATCGCATGCAGAGCTTCTATTTCTTCATCGACATAGAGGAGGGGTCGAACTACGTGATTTCGACGAGCTGCCCGGACTTCGACTCGTATGTCGAACTGCGGACCGAGGGCGGGTCGGTGCTCAGCGACGACGACAGCGGCGGTCCGTGCTGGGGCGACGCGAGGCTCTCGTTCACGGCCACGGTGCTCAATGCAGGCGAGGCCATACTGGTCGTCCGGCCATACTTCGACAGAAACACCAGAGCGGGGAACCTGACGCTGTCCGTCACATCGACGGCCGAGGCTCCTCACTAGGTCATGAACGACCCCGACGCGAGCTGTAGGATCCGCGACGAGCTGGCGTGGCGCAGGACCGCCCTGGCCAACGAGCGTACGCTTCTTGCCTACGCCAGGACGGCGCTGGCCATGGTCGCCGGAGGCGCCACCATGATGAAGTTTTTCGGCGGCCCGGCCTGGACCCTGACGGGCGTAGCGATCTGCGCGGGGGGCATTCTGGTCGGGATAATCGGCGCAGTCAGGTACGGGCTCGTGAAGCGGGAGCTGGCGAGGGACTCCGGAAGACCGTCCGGACGCTGACCGTGGAATGGACATACGAGAAGACCGGCAGGTTCTTCGCTCAGTGCGCGGAGGGTCTGGAGGAGCTGGCTGCGGCCGAGCTGGAAAGACTCGGTGCGGCGAAGGTGGACGCCGGCTTCAGGGGCGTCTGGTTCAAAGCCGATCCGCCTGTGCTGTATCGGGTGAACTACTGCACCAGACTCTGTTCCAGAGTGCTCGCCCCTCTCCTGACGTTCGACTGCCACAGCACGAAATACCTCTACAGAACCGCGATGAAAATGGACTGGGCCTCTCTCTTCGACGTGGACAGGACGTTCGCGATAACCTCCAGCGTCTCGGACAGCGCGGTGAGGCACTCCCAGTATGCCGCGCTCTGCCTGAAGGACGCTATCGTGGACCAGTTCCGGGAGAATACCGGTAGAAGGCCGGATGTCGACAGGCTGTCCCCGGATGTCCGGCTCGACCTGCATCTGCTTCGGAACAGGGCGGCCATCAGCCTGGATACCTCCGGGGGTTCGCTGCACAGACGGGGATACAGAACCGGAAAGGTCAGGGCCCCCATCCAGGAGACGGTCGCCGCCGCGATGCTCGAAATGGCGGACTGGAACGGTGAAACGCCCCTTCGCGATCCGATGTGCGGTTCCGGGACCATACTCGCCGAGGCCCTGATGAGGTGCTCCGGAATTCCGGCCGGATACCTCCGCGAGAGGTTCGGGTTCGAGAACATGCCGGGCTTCAGCAGGCAGGCATGGCTCGACGTCAGGAACGCCTGCGATGCAGGGATGAGGGAGCCGGAGTCCGGTCTTCTTGCGGGCGGCGACCTGGACGGGGCGGCCGTAGAGGCCGCCCGCGTCAACCTGTCCGCTCTCCCATGGGGTGGGCGGGTTTCCCTCGAATGCGCTCCCTTCCAGGAACTGGACGGATTCCGGGAAGCGACCATCGTCACGAACCCGCCCTACGGGCTCCGGCTCGGAGAAAAGGCCGCCGCCGCGGGCACGCTGAAGGAGTTCGGGGATTTCCTGAAACGGAGGTGTTCCGGATCGCGGGCTTTTGTATACTTCGGCGACCGTGGCCTGATAGGCAGCATCGGCCTGAGGCCCGGATGGAGGAAGCCTCTCAGGAACGGCCAGCTCGACGGAAGGCTGGCCATGTTCGAGATGTACGGCACGGAAACCTGAACCTGCCGGACGGAGTATAGGACACAGTGACCGGAAGGATCCGGTCATTCAAGAGAGGAGTACTGTGAGAACGCTTTTGACGGCTGGAATGGTTATAGCCGCTCTGGGATTCGCGGTCCCCGCCACCGCGGGAATGATCGCGCTCTCCGATGACGGGGGCGACGAGACGACCACCGGTTGCGCCAATACCTGCGCTCTCGTGGAGAGTTCCGCCCGCACGGTCGAAGGCTCCTGCCCGGCAGGCTGCACCTGCGGCGACGACTGCGACTGCGGCGACGACTGCGACTGCGGCGACGACTGCACCTGCGGCGACGACTGCGACTGTGACGACGACTGCGACTGCGGCGACGACTGCGACTGCGACGACGACTGTGACGATGACTGCGATTGTGACGACGATTGCGACTGCGGCGACGACTGCGCCCGCCCGGATACGGTTTCAACCTCCCCGTGCAATCCTTCCGGATGTCCCCGGGGCGGCTCGTGCACTCCTCCCGCCGGATCGGATGACGCTCCTCCAACTCATTGCGGCGGAAGCGGCTGCGGACACTGATCCACAGTCCGTATTTGACGGGCCGGCCCTCCCGGGCCGGCCTTTCCATTGCCCTCCGGGTCATCCTTCGCCACATTCCGGGATAACCGGTCAACAAGTCCACCCAGGGAGGCCCCGATGTCGCTCGAAGTCCGTGGTTCAGGTCTGAGGATCGAAGATGTGGTCGAAGTCGCCAGGAACGGCGTGGAAGTGTCCCTCGACCCCTCCGCACTGGAGCGCATGACCTTCTGCCGGGGCATGGTCGAACGCAAGATCGAAGCCGGCGAGATCATGTACGGCATAAACACGGGGATCGGCGAGTTCTCCGAGACGAAACTCACCGGCGAGGAAGTCCGTCAGTTCCAGAAATATCTCGTCTACAATCATTCCGCCGGAATAGGCGAGCCCGCCCCCGTGGAGCACGTGCGGGCAGCCATGCTCGGCCGTGTGAATGTCCACTGCAAGGGACACTCCGCCGTCCGTCCCGCCGTGACCAGGCTTCTGGTGGAGATGCTCAACAGGGGAGTGACCCCCGTCGTGTGCTCCAAGGGCTCCGTCGGGGCCTGCGGCGACCTCGCCCCCATGTCCATGATCGCCCTGGTGACCATGGGCGAGGGCCAGGCATGGTTCGGAGGGGAGAAGCTGCCCGGAGCGGAGGCTCTCAGGCGGGCTGGCCTCGAGCCCCTCGAACTGCACGCGAGGGATGGTCTCGCACTCATAAACGGTTCCAACTTCCTCAATGCGATGAACGCCATCCACATCTTCGACATCGACAGATGGCTGAGGCAGGCGGAGATCGCCGCCGCGATGAGTCTCGAGGCGTTGCAGGCCAATCTGAAGCCCTACGACAGACGGGTTCACGAACTGAGGGGATTCCCGGGAGCGATCCGGAGCGCAGCGGCGATAAGGCGCTGCATAGAGGGCAGCGACCTCATGGAGGGCCGGGTCAGGCAGAAGGTTCAGGATGCCTACTCCATGCGCAGCACTCCCCAGGTCATCGGCGCCGCGCACGATGCTCTCGCCTATGCCAGGAAGCAGGTCGAGATCGAACTGAACGGCGTGGGCGACAACCCAATCTTCCTGCCCGACAGCGATACCGTGCTCACGGGAGCGAACTTCCAGGGAACCCCCGTCTCCCTCCCCATGGAGATGGCGGGAACCGCGGTGACCATGGTCTCCGTCCTCTCCGAGCGGCGCCTCAACAGGCTCCTCAACCCGGCCCTGTCCGCCGGTCTCCCCCCGTTCCTGGCGGAGAAGCCCGGGCTCTTCAGCGGCCTGATGCTCAGCCAGTACACGGCCGGGATGCTGGCCGTGGAGCAGAGGATCCTCTCCACGCCGGCCGCCTGTGCGTCGATACCCGCGGCGGCCGACCAGGAGGATTTCGTCAGCATGGGCATGAACACCGCGCTGAAGAACGGGCAGATCCTCGAAAACTCATACGGAGTCCTGGGCATAGAGATGATCGCAGCCGCTCAGGCGCTGGACTTCCGGGGGCACAGGTTCGGCCGCGGGGTGGAGGCCGCAAGGAGTACGCTCCGCAGGCATGTCGAGCACCTGGGAGAGGACAGGCCTCTCTACCCGGATCACAATCGAATGGTCGAGGTCGTCCGCAGCGGCGAGATACTCGAAGCAGTCGAAGCGGTCACCGGACCGCTGGACAAGGCGTGACGGGGAAGGCATCCCAGGCGATCCCGACGCTCCTCGTTGCGGCGGTCTGAAGGATTTCAGGGCATCACGGCCGCAGGCGGAGAGGATCGCTCTCCGACCTGCGGGCCTGTGCCGCCGGACTGGATTCCGAGGATGCCGGGAAGCTCCGTGAGGCTGGAGATTACCGTGACACCGCCCGGATCAGCGATCTCCTCCCGCTCCGCCGCCCATAGGCGGTCTCTGGAGAGGAGAACTGCACGGGCGCCGACGGCCAGCGCAGGATTCACGTCCGACCTGGGGCTGTTTCCCACGCAGACGGCGCCGGAAGGCTCGACGCCGTACCGCTGCAGCAGGGCGGCAAGGCCTGCGGCCGTCTTGCGTTCCACGACCTCCAGTGCCGTGACCAGATCCGACGTGCCCGACCTCTCGAACTTGCTCGTCTGATGGTCGGCACGGCCCATGGTGTAGACTACGGTCCGGATTCCGGAAGCCCTTATGATCCCCAGCGTCCGGGCAGTTCCGGGATAGAGGAGCACCGGGTGGTCCATCAGGCAAGCGGCGATGTCTTCGAAGCTCCGGAGCATCGATGCCGACGGTTCCCGGATCAGCTCCGACATCACGGAGGAGAGGGTTTCGATGTACGGACGGGCGCCGAATCCGGTCATCTCCAGACGCTCGATGTCGCGCCTGTGTACGAGAGCTCTTGCAGATTCGCCGTCTGCGCCGGCGGACTCCATGAGGCGTATGAAGTCGTCCTCCGCGCGCTCGAAGAACAGGGAACTCTCCCAGAGAGTGTCGTCGGCATCGATGACCAGGAAGGGCAGGCCCATGTCTTCCATCCATTCCCCCGGACACGCCGGGCGTCGCGAACACGGAATATCGCTCACCGGGCCGCAGTGGTCATCCGATGACCGATCCCGCAGGAGAGCGCACCTTCCGGAGGAGGTTCCAGAGCTCTCATGATCAAGCGGGACAAGCGAGTTAACTCAGATCAACCCCGTCCGGAACCTTCGGGCGCGGGCTGGAGGAGGGTTCTCATCCTGGCCGCCTCGGCGGGTCTCCTGACGAGGATCGTACATTTCGCCTTCTACCTGGCCGGGCCTCTCTCCCACATCTACTATCTCCCCGTCCTCGGGGCCTACAGGTTCGAGACCAGCGCCCTCGAAATCCTGTCCGGAGTGCCGCAGGATGCGCCATATCTCTATGCCAGCCCGATCTTTACGTATCTGGTCATACCGTTCTACGCGCTCGGGGCGGGAAGGCTTCCGCTGCTCGCAGTGCAGGCGCTGACGGGGGCCTCAATCCCCGTACTGATCGTGCTGCTGGCTAAACGCCTCGGTTCCGGGCCGGTCCCGGCTGCCGTCGGCGCTCTGATCTGGGCATTCTATGCGCCCCCAATGTTCCTGGAGCTGACAGTGCTGCCTGTAACGCTGGCTGCGTTAACAACCACCCTCGTCGTCCTCCTGACCGTTTCCGACCGTCCACGGACTTCCCTGCTGGTTGCAGCGGGGGCCGCCTGCGGAATCCTCGCAGGAATCAGGGCGCCGCTGGCCGTGGTGTTCCTGCCTCTGGCGGCGGCATACTGGAGAAGGGGCGGGGGTAGCGCTGCGTCGCGCGTGACCGCACTGGCTGGCTCGGCGGTCGCCGGAGCGCTGGTACTGCTCCCTCTGGCGCTTTATCAGCGCGATCATTTCGCTGGATTCACCCCGTTCCCGAGCTGTGGCGGCTTCAACCTCGTCCTCGGACATGCCGACGACGCCTCGGGATACGGGCCGCCGGCGCCTTCGATGGGACTGGTGGAGACCTCCTCCGAGGACATAGGCCAGGTTGCGATGAGGATAGCCTTCGAAAGCGGCGGGGTGACGGACTTCGCGGAAGCCGACGCCTACTGGCGCGACATCGGGTTGAGACTGATACTGGACAGGCCCGTACAGGAGGTGGAGCTGACCCTTCGCAAACTCGGCGGTTTCTTCGGGGCGGTCCCGTTCGACGTCTATTACGATCTTTCCAGGCTCGGGCGCTTCAATCCCGCCCTGGGGCCGTTCCTCGTCCCCCGCTGGCTGCTCATCGGCTTCTTCACCGCGTTCCTGCCGCCGTTCGTCGTGTGGGGCAGGCACAGGACCGCCGCCCTGTTTCCCGCTGCGGCCGCTCTCGGTACGGTCATCCTGTTCTTCCACTGCGAGAGGTTCGTTCTGCCGGCAGTGCCCGTGATGATGGCCGCCGGGGCGTCGGGGGCGACTGCGCTCTTCACTCGCAGGAGCGTACCTGTCCGGGCAAGGGCGATGATGGTCCTGGCCGGCCTTTCGCTGATGGCTCCTGCGGTGTTGAGACCGACTCCCGTAGTACCGGAGGGGATCTATCTGCAGTCGATCGGGGCGAGGGCCTACAACGCCGGGGACAAGGCACTTGCGTTAACGTTCTACGAGAGGGCTGCGCTGGAATCCCCGCGCGGCACATTCTGCTGGTACGAATCACATGTCTCTGCGGCCGAACTCCTTGAACAGGCCGGTGATCTTCAGAGAGCGAGACAGCACGTCGCGGAGATCGACGGATGGCGGGGCACGGCCGGATCGCGTTAACACAGCCCATTCCCTTTGCAATACATTACAGCACACATTGACATCGATTTCCAGAGAAGACACCTTCGCCTGATCGCAGGATTGTTCTGCGATGACTCCGGGAGGATTACCGTGCAGAAGGCAGGACTCTACGCAATCTTGTCATGTACGTTCCTGATCGCCGCAGGTTGCGGCCACGATGGGAACCAGGCGCAGCAGCCACCGGCGGATTCGACGGTGGCTGTCGACATTTATGCCGAGGCTCCGCTGGTGCGGGTCGGGTATGTCGCACACGACCATCAGGCCGCCGTCTATATCGCCGCACTTAGAGGCGATCGTATGAGGGAGGAGTACGGCATCTACCTCGCACCTCTCAGGGAGGGCGAACTCTACGCTCTCGTGGAGAACGGCGAAAAGGTCGCCGAAGTAGAGTTCTTCAGGGCGACGGGAGGCGGCTCGGTCGTCCCGACGTCCATGGCTGCTGGCGAGTTCGATCTCGGTTTCGGAGGCGTCGTCCCATTCGTTTCCAGCACCGATGCCGGAACGGGGATCGCGATGGTCAGCCCGCTCCATACAGGCGGCGATATGCTGGTCGTCGCCCCTGACAACGCCGTCGTAACCGACTGGGCATCCTTCACCGAGTGGGTCCGAAACAGTGAAGAGCCCGTCAATGTCGGCTACAAGAACCCTCAGGCCGTAGCCAAAAACATCTTCGAAGCCGCGCTCGTCGCGGAGGGGATTCCGTTCAGCCAGGGGACTCCGGAACCCGGCGCACTGATCGTCATGGTCAACATGCAGGGCGAGGCGAACCTGATCCCGGGTCTTACGAACGGCACGATCGATGCATACGTGTCGAACAATCCCTGGTGCGAGCTGGCCGAAGCCAACGGCAGCGGCCGCTGCGTCTGCGAACTGGCCGACCTGCCCCCCGGCACCTACGTCGATCATCCCTGCTGCTCGATAGCGGCGACGCTGGAAGCCCGGACGGAGAAGGCGGTCGAGGTTGCAGCCTGCCTGCGTCTCTTCGCTGCAGCGACCGATTACATAAATGCCAACCCCGAGGATGCGGCTTCGGCGACTGCGGAATGGCTTGGCAATCCTGTAGAGGTCGAGATCGCCTCGATGGCAACCAGCGGGTATGACACCCACGAGACGGAGGCCTGGAAGGCATCCATCATAGCGATGATCGAAGACATGGCGGCGAGGGATCAGTTCGCCGGCCCTCTGGCTTCGATGCCCGCCGAAGAGGCCTACGAACTGGTCACTGATTTCTCGTTGCTTCCAGCAGACTGAGGCTGCCTTTCTTGAAGGTGCCTAAAGGCGCAAGGGCCGGGGAGTTCCTCCCCGGCCTCATCCTGCCCGCAGCCGTGCTTCTGATCTGGATTCTGGCATCAGCCTCCGGGCTGAAACCCGCCCTGATCCCGACTCCGCAGGCGGTGCTCTCTATACTGGCCAGGCCTTTCGACGGAGTGATAGCCTCGGGATCCATCTTCTGGAACTGCACCGTCAGCATCATCAGAGTGCTGACCGGTTTCACCATCGCCGTCCTCACCGCAGTTCCTATGGGCCTCCTGATGGGTTCGAGCAGTGCAGCTCGCCGATTCCTGGCTCTGTCCGTCGAACTCGCCAGGCCTCTATCCCCCCTGGCCATGACACCCCTTATGCTGGTCCTGTTCCGGTCGAGGACTGTGGTTGACGTTCTCGGCCTGACTTCGCTCCGATACTCCCACAGCATCCTGCACGAGATCCAGATCGGGATGATCGCCGTGCAGGTATGGGGCGGCTTCTTCCCCATCCTTCTGGGCGCCGCGAGCGGTGCGAGAAGCGTTCGGAGAATACACCTCGAGGTAGCGGAGCTGCTCGGGGCCGGCAGGGCAATGATCTTTCGCCATTTGACACTGCCGTCCGCGATTCCGGACATCATGACGGGCATGAGGCTCGGAATGGGCCGCTGCTGGATGGTGATCGTGGCTTCCGAGATGCTTCCGGGCACAAACGCCGGGCTCGGTTATCTCATCAGGTACTCATACGAGATCCAGAGGACGGACGTGATGCTGGCCGGACTCGTTGTTATCGCACTCGTGGGGGCTCTCCTCTCGCATGTCCTGGACAGGATCGGAAAGCGCAGCTTCGAACTCCGGAGGCGGGAGAGGTGATTCCCCTTGGGTGAGGCGTGCAGGGTGGTCATCGAAGGGCTTTCAGTAGGTTTCGACATACCCGGCGGGTCGCATGTGACTGCTCTGGACGGGATGTGCCTCGATCTCGACCCGGGTTCGTTCACATGCGTACTCGGCCCGACAGGGTGCGGCAAGACCACGCTCCTGAGAACCGTGGCAGGGCTGGAAACACCATCGTCCGGCAGCATCTCGTTCAAGTGCGGCTCCGGGCGTCCCAGAATCGGGTTTGTGTTCCAGCAGCACGCGCTTTTCCCCTGGATGACGGTGATCGAGAACGCGGAGTTCGGACTGAGAGCGGCCGGAATGTCCCGGAGCGACCGCAGGGCCAGGGCGACGGACCTCCTTCGTCTGGTGGGGCTCGATGGATTCGAGAACGCCTGGCCCCATCAACTGTCGGGAGGGATGCAGCAGCGGGTCTCGCTGGTGAGGAGTCTGGCGACTGATCCCGACCTGTTGCTGCTCGACGAGCCTCTCAGCTCCCTCGATCTCCATACCAGGTTCGAACTCGAGGACTTGATTCTGGACCTCTGGCGGTTTTGCGGTGCGACGGTGCTGTTCGTGACTCACAGCATCGAGGAGGCTGTCTATCTGGCCGACAGAGTGGTCGTGATAGGCAGAAGACCCGGCAGGGTCGTCTTCGATGTCCGTCTGGAGGATGAGCGACCCAGGAACAGGCTGTCGAGAGCGTTCAACGATGGAATGCTGGAACTCAGGACCGTCGTGGAGAACCTCGCCATGCTTCCCGGACCGGATGACTGCATCACTACGACCTCCGCCGGAATGCCGCCGGAATACCGCTGACGGGGACGAAGATCTGAAGGATCACCCTTCCCTCGATCCCAGCCCGGCGCGCCATCGCGGGATACTCGGGATTCGGCCTGAAGGTGCGGCGCGGGGGCCCGAATGCGTCACGAAGATTCCCGGCTGCGGGATGACGCCCGGCTCGCGAGGCTCCGTGGGGGCTTAGATCGGTCTCGACCGTGCCGCCCGCCTCGAGTCCGGTCGTATAGCCCCTCGCCGACATCACCCGGATCGCGGGATCGGGCGTCACGCCGTTCAGAACTGAATTGACGCCCGGCCGCCATACGCGTCCGGGGGTGCTGTTATTCCGAGTAGCTCAGTTCTTCTGTCTGAGCTTCAGGAAAAGCGTGACGGCGATCGTGTCGAGGGATACCAGGATCGCGAGGACCTGTGCGTCGCCGTAGGTGTTGAAACCGAAGGCGAGCCTGAGGATGAGGAATACGACAGTGCCCATGCCACTCTCCTTTCAGACCGCATCTCAGACCGTATCATTCACTCCAAAATACCATCGGGGCGGCATCGAGCGCAACGCCGTTTGGCGTGAAAACCACGGATGGAGTATTGTTTTCACCGTGAGCCGGATGTTCCGCCCCTTCCGGCCGGATGGGGGATGAATGATCACCAGGCGTATGGACGGGCTGCTGGATGTCGAAGCCGCGGCAGAACTGTGTGCGCTCGTCGATTCCGCCGGCCCGGGCTCCGACCCTCTCCTGATCGATCTCTCAGAGTGCACCGGATTCGAGACGGTCGCTCTGGCCATGCTGGTCCAGGCGCTGATGGAGGCCCGCAACAGGGGCGCCGACGTCACGACCACGGGCGCACAGGCCGAGCTGGCCTCGAGGATCGAATCGCTGACCCGGGATGCCGCCGATTACAGAAAGCCCGCAAAACCGGGCGGCTTCCGGCACGGCATGATCCAGATCGGCGAGAAGGTCGATTCCATGCTGATGACTCTGAAGGGCCTGGCCGTATTCGCATCCGGCACTTTCCGCGCGGTTGCCAGGATAAGGACCAACCCGAGGCTGCTGAGAGTCAGGCAGACTCTGTACTACATGGAACAGGCCGGGGTGGATGCGGTACCGATAATCGCCATACTGTGCTGGCTGCTCGGAGTCGTCCTCGGGTTCCAGGCCGGATACCAGCTCAAGAACTTCGCGGCTGAGACGTTCATGCCGGATCTCATCGCATACAGCATGACCTGGGAGATCGGCCCCCTGCTCGCCGCTGTGATGGTCGCAGGTCGCTCCGGTTCGGCCTTCGCCGCCGAGCTGGGCACCATGAAGGTCCGCCAGGAGACCGACGCTCTGACCGTGATGGGGATGGACATCTGGAGCTACCTCGTCACGCCCAAGATGCTCGCTCTGATGGTCGTGATGCCCTTCCTCGTCCTGCTGGCGGACTTCTTCGGGCTGCTGGGAGGGCTGCTGATAGGCGGATGGTATCTGGACATGCCGGCGCACGTGTACATCTCACGGCTGGCCCTCGTGGTCATCCCCATGGACATCTGGTGGGGGATGCTCAAGAGCCTCGTCTATGCCGTGATCATCTCCAACGTCGGCTGCTACATGGGCATGAGGGTCAGGGGAGGCGCCGCCGAAGTCGGCCGGGCGACCACATCCGCCGTCGTGACCAGCATCTTCCTCGTTATCGTGGCCGACGCCATTATATCGCTGATCTTCGTCTTCATCAGGCCGACGGTGACCGTATGAGCGCCGGCGGGGTGCTGATGGAGACCGTCCGCCTGACGGGCGGCTATGAAGGGCGGAAGGTTCTCGACAACGTATCCATGAAGGTCCACATGGGAGAGATCCTGGTGATCGTGGGGCGCAGCGGTTGCGGGAAGAGCACTCTCATGAACCATCTCCTCGGTCTCGTGAAGCCCTGGTCGGGAGAGGTCCTGTTCGAGGGGGCCGACATCTGGAGCGACAGCGCGGCCCTCGCCCGGGCGCGGAGGAGATGGGGCGTCCTGTTCCAGTCCGGCGCCCTCCTGGGAAGCCTGACGCTGATCGAGAACGTGATGCTGCCGCTGGAGGAGTTCACGGACCTGTCGCCCGCCTTCAGGATGTCGGTGGCGATGGACAGTCTGGGCAAGGTGGGCCTGGACAGGTTCGCAGACGCCTATCCGCTCGAGGTCTCCGGCGGGATGCAGAAGAGAGCCGGGCTCGCCCGGGCCATGTCGCTCGATCCCGACGTGCTCTTCTTCGACGAACCGTCGGCCGGGCTGGACCCCGTCACTTCCGCGGGTCTGGACGACCTGATACTGACCATCAACAGGCTGTCCGGCACCACGATGGTCATAGTGACGCACGAGCTTCCGAGCATATTTGCCATATCCGACAGGGTCGTTATGCTTGATTCCTCGACTCATGGGATCATTGCGGAGGGCACTGCGGAGCAGCTCCGCGATTCGAACGACGACGACAGGGTGGAGGCTTTTTTCAGGCGGCGCGCCCCGGGCGACGACGGAGGTCAGGATGTCTCTTGAGGCCAGCAGGTTCAGGCTGGGGCTCTTCTTCACCCTGGGCAGCGTGATGTTCGTCGCGGCCATGATCTGGCTGGCGGGCTGGTTCAGCGGTGGGATATCCCTCACTTACGCGTGCTACTTCTCGGAGTCCGTGCAGGGCCTCGAGGAAGGCAGCACGGTGAGGTACAACGGCGTTCCCGTGGGCAGGGTGAAAACCATCAACGTAGCCCCGGACGGACGCCTGGTCGAAGTCGTGATGGAGATCGAGCAGAGCTTCGAGGTCCGCGACGATCTCGCGGCAAGGCTGGACATGACCGGCATCACGGGTCTCCGGGTCGTCAACCTGCGCAGGCCGTCGCCGAACGAGGAGGTGCGCAGGGATCTCCCGTTCGAGTCCCGCTACAGGACGATCCCCGTGGTGAAGTCCTCCATGGAGACGCTCGAACTCGCCCTTTCCAGGATCATGGAGATCATGTCCGAGATGGACGCCAAGCGGCTCTCCGACCTCACGATCGAGCTTCTGTCCAACGTGAACGCCATGTTCGAGAGCGACAGCATCGACATGCTCATGTCCCGTCTGAACCTGGCGGTCTCCAGAATCGACACGCTGACGATCGTCTACACCGGCCTCGGGAGGAACCTGAACAGGATAGTGGAGGGTTCCGGAGACGACGTTTCCTCCGTTATCGCGGACTTTCGCACGATGGCCGCCGGGCTGAACGAACTCATGGCTGCCATTACCCCGATAATGGACGGGCTCGACGATGTGGTCTCCGAAGGCAATCTGCTGACCTCCCGGATGAGGCTGCTCATCGAAAGGATCAGGGAGAGCCCGGGAGATCTCCTCCCGTCCGAACCGGAAGGAGACGTGTGGCCATGAAAAGGCTGCTGCTGACGGCTTCCGCCGTCCTCCTGACCTGCTCCTGCATTACGATCAGGCTCGCGGGCAGGTCATCGGAGCAAACGGTCCATTCGCTCGAATGCCCCGATCCACCTCCCGCCCCGCCGGCCGTTTCCGACATACGGGTCCGCGACTTCTCCTGTTCGACTGAGTACGATCGGACGGGGATGGTCCTGGTCGATTCTTCCGGCCTTGTCACCCGGACCTCCACGCACAGGTGGGCATCCTCGCCCGGCATTTCGCTTTCGGACCTCCTGGCCCGGCACCTCCTCGCGGAGGGTTCATTCGACGCCGTCCTCCGCAGGAGCGTGATGACGGGGACCGGCGCGATAGTCGAAGGGCATGTGGCGGAGTTCGGAGCCAGGCAGATCGACGGTGTCTGGCATGCAGTGATCGACACGGACCTGATCCTGTCCGATGCCCGGAGCAGGGAACTCATCTCGCAGAAGAGGATCCGCCTGTCCTCGCCCATGCCCTCGACCGGATTCGATTCGCTCGCGGCCGTCATGTCCACCCTGGCCTCACGCTGGTCCGGCGAGGCGAGGGCGTTCATCCACGATGCGCTGGAAGGATTCGAATGACGGAGGATCGCACCGACGCCCGGGCCGCAGGGGCAGCCGCCAGGAACAGCTTCGTCCTGATCGTCCTGGACAGTTGCAGATATGACACCTTCATGGAAGCCGCACCCGTCGAGATGTCGAAGCTCGGCCCGGTGGAGAAGAGGTACAGCTATTCCTCCTGGACGGCGCCTTCGCACTACAACCTGCTGATGGGCCTGATGCCGCATACGAACCCGAGGCGGGAGTTCGCATCGAACTACTACCGCCGGGACTTCTTCAAGTACACGGACAGGCTGGGAGGGGACGGGCTATCGTTCGGCAGTCTTGTCCCCGGGCTCTATCTTCCGCCGTTCCTGCACGACAGGCTGGGGTACTCCACCACGGCTCTCGTTTCACTGCCGGTCCTGAACAGCTTCACGCCCCTCAACCGCGGCTTCGACAGATTCGTGCTGATGAAGAAGCACAACGACATGGCGGCCATGCTGGACCTGATGCACTTCCCTCCGGGCCGGCCGTCATTCTACATGCTGAACGTCGGCGAGACTCATTATCCCTATGCCCTGCCCACCGAGCAGGAGAATCTCTGGCCGAGGCTCAGCGGAGTCCACGGGGTCTTCAAGCACCTCGACGATCACGTCGTCGACGGCTCCCTGGTGGAGGGCGCGGCGGACGAGTTCTTCGACGACGCCACCATGCAGCGACTGAGGGCCCGGCAGGTGGAGGCGGTGCGCTACCTGGACGGGGTTTTCGGGAGGCTGCGCAGGATGCTGCCCCCCGGCACGTGGGTGACCATAACCTCTGACCACGGCGAACTGTTCGGCGAGGACGGCTTCTTCGGGCATGGACCGATCTGCCACGAGAAGGTCTTCGAGGTTCCGTTCGTCGAGGGCAGGGTCTGACGGAGGTTTTTTGTGCCGACTGGAAGCCAGAAGTTCAGAACGGAGACCAGGCGGCTGCTGGACATCGTCGTCAACAGCCTGTATTCGCAACCCGACGTATTCCTCAGGGAACTCGTCTCGAATGCTTCCGACGCGCTCGACCGCGTTCGCTTCGAATCCCTCACCGACCCTGAAATCCTCTCCGGCGACCCGGACCTCGCCGTAACGATAATCTCGGACCCTTCCGCCGGGACGCTCACGATAAGCGACAACGGCATCGGCATGACCGCGGACGAACTCTCCCGCAACCTGGGCACGATAGCCGGTTCGGGGACGAGCCGGTTCATGGAGGGCATCGAGGGAGGAAACGCGCCCGAACTGATAGGGAAGTTCGGCGTGGGATTCTATTCCGCCTTCATGGTCGCGGACAGGGTCGAGGTGCTCTCCAGGCGTGCCGGGACTGGACAGGCCGGAGCGAGATGGGAGTCGGACGGCAGGGAGACCTTCAGTATCGAGGAGGCGGACCGCCCGGGCAGGGGCACGGACGTCATCCTCCATCTGAAGGATGGGATGGACGAGTATCTCGACCGGAACAGGCTCGAATCGATAGTGAAGGCCTACTCGGACTACGTCCCTCACCCCGTGTCGATCGGTGTGAAGGGCGAGGAGGGCACCCGTGTAGCCAACTCGGGAACCCCTCTCTGGCTGACTCCCGAGAAGGAGGTGGCCCCGGGGGCCTACGACGACTTCTACAGGCACCACTCACAGGACTTCGAGTCGCCGTTCCTCAGGCTCTCCTGCCATGTCGAGGGAGCCGTCGAGTTCCACGCCCTCCTGTTCGTGCCGTCGAAGAGGCCGCTGGAGGCGATGATGCCGGACTGGCGTCCGGGCGTCGATCTCTATTCGCGCAGGATCAGGATAATGGAGTCGTGTCCCGACCTCCTCCCTCCATGGCTCAGGTTCGTCCGGGGAGTCGTGGAGTCCCCGGACCTCCCTCTGAACATCTCCAGGGAGATGCTCCAGCAGAGCACCGTACTTCGGACAATGGGGAAGGCCCTCGTCAGGAAGGTAATGGACCGGCTGTCGACGGCCTCGCGTGAGGACCCCGAGGGGTACGCGCGGTTCTTCGAGGAATTCGGGGACTTCCTGAAGGAGGGGCTGCTCGTCGACAGCGACTACAGGCAGGATATCTCCTCCCTCCTGCTGGTCTGGACTACGGCCGACCTGGACAGGCCCGTGCTCCTGCACGATTACGTCGAGAGAATCCCGTCCGGGGCGGGGGTGCCGTACGTCACCGGATCGGACAGGAAGGCTATGGCCGGTTCGCCCCATCTGGAGGCCGTCCGGCGCGCGGGCACAGAGGTACTCCTCCTCGACGGCAGGCTGGACGAACTGCTGGTCCCGTCCCTCTCCTCCGCGATCGACAGGAAGATGATCCCTCTGGACAGGGAGGAATCGGATTCCGACATCTCTGAAGACGACCGGCGCAGACGCGGGGAGGCCTCGACCAGGCTCGCCGGCCTTCTCGAATACATGAAGTCCGTGCTGGGAACCAGGGTGCGGGACGTCAGGATATCTACCCGGCTGGACGAGAGCCCGTGCGTCCTCGTGCCCGACAGGAACGATCCCGGAGAGGCCTGGAGAGGACTGATGAAGGCCATGCGACGCGATGCGGTCGAAATGCCGGGCATCCTGGAGATCAATCCCGAGCATCCTCTGGTATCCTACATGCACGGGCTCTACGAGACCGCCAGATCGGACGGGCGCCTCGAACGCTGCGTCAGGCTCGTTCATCAGATGGGAGCGGTGCTGGCAGGGTCGGCGCCGACCGATCCGTCGTCATTCGCCGCCGACATCTCTGCGGCGATACTCGCCGACGGGGAGGCATAGCCTCTCCGGCGCCGCTGCGACATTGGCGGACGGCCCCCCGGGCCGTTCGACACAACTGGATCCTCCGGGGAGGATCGCCGAACGATCGGATGATGAAGGGAGCGGCGATGGAGCTGCTTGAGAGGATGAAGGCGGGCATTTCCAGGAACATCTCCAGGATGGCCGGAGAGGGCGCCGAGTATTCGGATGCGCGCTTCTTCGCGGACGATCGCTCCGAGAACCTGGTGCTCTACGACGGCAATCTCGAAGCGAACGACACGACATTCCAGACAGGCACGGGAGTGAGGGTGCTCTGGGGGGGCGCCTGGGGCTTCTCCGCCTCGAGCGATCCCGACAAGCTCGACGCCTGCTTCGACCAGGCGCTCGCCAACGCCAGAACCGCCTCCAGGCTGGTCAGCGTGCCCCTGAGGATGGGCAGGGCTGCGCCGATCCACGGATCCTACTCCTCGCCTGTCGTCACTGATCCGTTCAGCGTACCGCTCGAGGAGAAGCTCGAGTTCCTGATGGGCATCGACAAGGCCCTGAAGGAGGATTGGATAGCACGCAGGGCCATCGCTGCGGGATTCATGCGCAGGACTGTCCTCTTCATGAACAGCGACGGCTCGGAGATCGTGAAGAACACGACCAACGTCTTCGCGGACATGATCATCATGGCGCTCGACGTCGACGGCATGATGCAGAGGCGCTCCATGACCCTGTTCACGACCGGGAGGGGCACGAGGGGATGGGAGATGCTCTGCGTCCCCGAACTCTTCTGCGGCCATGCCGACAGGATCAAGTCCGAGCTGTCCGCGCTGCTGTCCGCCGACCGCCTCGAGTACGGCCGGCGATCGGTGATACTGCTGCCCGGACAGGGGCATCTGCAGGTTCACGAGACCATCGGTCACCCCCTCGAACTCGACAGGATACTCGGTTACGAACTCTCGTTCGCGGGCGGCTCCTTCGTGACTCTCGACTCGATAGGAAGCCTGAAGTACGGGAGCGAGAAGCTGTCGGTGAGTTCCTACGGCGGGATCGAGAACTCGCCCGGCACCTTCGGATACGACGACGACGGCACGCCGGAGAAGGACTACCGCCTCATCGACAAGGGGATACTGGTCAATGTCCTCTCCTCGAGGGCCATGGTGAACGAGGCCAACGACAGGGCCGGGCGGACGGTCCTGGCCGGGAGCGGCGGAGCAGCCCGCGCAACGGCCTTCTATCGCGCCCCGATCGACAGGATGACGAACGTCAACATACTTCCCGGCAGCGACGGCTCGCTCGAGGACATCGTATCCTCCACCAAGAACGGCCTCCTGCTCGACAACCCGACATCGTGGTCGATCGGCTCCAACCGCGAGCACTTCCATTTCGGCTGCGAGATAGCCTGGGAGATCATCGACGGCAGGAGGACCAGAATCCTCCGGAATCCGACATACCAGGGACATACTCTGGAGTTCTACAACTCCCTCAGTGCGGTGGGCGACGAGTCCACCTGGGTGGTGTGTCAGGTCGACAACTGCGGCAAGGGCGAGCCGAATCAGGTGATGCAGCTCGGACACGGCGTGCCGGTCGTGAGGTTCGACGACGTCATCACCGGAGAGAGGAGCTAGAGATGCTGGAGCAGGAAACCAGGGAACTCCTCCTTTCGGCGCGCGATCGCGCGGCCGCATCCGGCGTCAGGGCCACCTTCGTCCTGCACCGCGAGAAGAGCCATCTGATGAGAATCGGCAACAACAGCGTATCGTTGAACACCAGCGAGGAGCTGACACGGCTCGACGTCAGGGTCATCGACGGCAGGCGGGAGGGTACGCATACCAGTCTCGGCCATCTGACCGGGAGAGAGTACGTGGACGAGGCCCTCGCCATCGCGGCGGCGAAGGCGAAGGTCGCCGTGCCGAAGGACTACGAGCCCATCCAGGAGTGCGTCGAGGAGAACATCGACGAGGCGGACCAGGACGACCCCGCACTCGCCGGCCTCGATCCGTCCGTTAAGAGCGGGATCTACGCCGAAGTCATCGATGCGCTGGGGAAGAACTACAACTTCTCCGGATCGTGGTCCAGCGGCAGGACCGAGATCTACCTGGTCTCGACCTGCAACTCCAACGAGGCCTGTCACTCGGGAACCGACCAGAGGTTCACCGTGGTTCTGAAGCATCCGGAGAAGAAGTGGGAGCTGCAGAACGAGCAGACCGGCTGGAAAGCCGTCGACGTGAAGGCCGATGAGGCGATCTCCGCGCTCGGCTCCCTCCTGCCTGTCTATGAGGGCACGGCCGGCGTCAGGAACGAACCCGGCCTGTACACGCTGCTCCTCGGGCCCGCTGCAGTGGCCGAGCTGATGCTCTACGCCCTGTGGACGGGGGCGCAGGGCCGGATGTACGAGGAGAAGATCGGCTGGACGGCCGGGATGAAGATCGGGGACAGGGTCTTCTCCGAGAGCATCTCGGTGGTGGACGACCCGGGCGACGATCTCACGTTCCGGTTCGGCTTCGACAGGGCCGGCAGGAGGCGCAGGCCCTTCCCGGTAATCGACGGGGGGAACCTGGCGGGCCTGATGTACGACCTGGGAACCGCCGCGAAGTACGGACGCGCCCAGACAGGTCATACCCTCGAGTCGACAAGCATGTCCATAGCGGCCGGAAACGGACCCGAGAATCCGATGGACGCGATCAAGGGCCTGGGCAAGGTCCTCGTCATCCCGGCCCTCCACTACATGAACCTGCCCAACATGAGCAAGGGAATAATCACGGGAAGCTCCAGGTTCTGCGCGACCATCGCCATGGACGGCGTGGTGACGGCGCCGATATTCTCCACCAGGCTGACGGACTCGTTCCGGAACATCTTCGGCGACGTAGCGGCAGTCTCGCCCCGCAGGGTCTCCGTGAACCTGTCGAGCACCTACGGGAGAAGAGCTCCGGTTGCCGCAGGCGTGCCATCCTACATGGTATGCCGGAACGTGCGGATGACGGACTGCGCAGACAGCTTCTGACCTGTCCGGGTTTCAGGGGGGCGCCTAGCCGAAGGGCGCCCCTCCCGCCGGATCCCGGCCTATTTCCTTCAATCGCTGACCGCCCCTGAGCCTCCGGTCATTCCGGCACGGCCGAAGAAGACAGAGAGCGGGGTACCGGACCGTGGGTTGTCCCGGGCCGTTCTCCACACACGGCGCAGAGACAACGGCGGATTCGTTCCCGGCGGGTGACGCGCCTATACGCGGATGGTTCTGTCGAGGCAGTCGGTAAGACCCGGAGGCAACTGTCAAGAAATACTTGACAGTTCGCTCGGAGGGCTCGCGGATGGTCAGGCGACCGCTCGATTATTACAACCTTGACATGATCATTGCGGTGGGATACCGGGTCAGCATCAGCAGCTTGCCCGCTGCATGCGGTTGTTAACCTCCGATGATTTCATTCAACCCAGCCACCACCCTGGCCAGATTCTCCGGAGAAAGCCTTGTGATCCTCTCTCCCATGCGCTGGACCGACAAGGTTCTGATCTGGTTGATCTTGACCCATGATCTCTTAGGCAGTTCCTCGTTTTCCAGACTCAAGGTCAAAGGGAAGCCTGCTCGTGGTTCCTGACTTGTTATGGCAACGGCGATTACGGTTCCTGAACGGTCGTTGAAGACGTCGCTGCTCAGGATCAGTACAGGTCTCCGTCCGGACCGCTCATGTCCAATGGTCGGATTCAGATCCGCCCAGATGACATCGCCTCTCAGTATCGCGGCCATGATTCGTTCTCATAACTCATGCCTTCCTCGGCGATGGCAATTTCCTGCTCAGGGTCGAGCTTGGAGCACTCCCTGGCCAGCCGCGAGCCTGATGTTCTTTCCAGGAGGTCTTGTACAGCCTCCTGAATGGCTCCGCTCCGACTGGGGTACCGAGCTACCGATACGAGTTCATCAAGTTGCCTTAGCATAACCTCGCTGAGACTGATGGCGATCTTTGCTTTTCTCATCGATTCACCTCCGGTATTACCATTGGTCATACCTTCGGATTTGTCAAAGGTAAACGCTCACTATCGGCAGCTTGCCTGCTGCATGCCGTTGTCGGCCCCGGTTGTCGGTTTTGAAGCGGGACTGCGCGTAGCTCCACCATGTCCCTGTAACTCTTCAGGTATTCCTCCTCGTACTTCACGGTTCGCCGGAGCCGTTCGACCATCACGTTGTCCAGCGCTCGACCATTCCCACCGACAGGCGGCCTCCCGAAGCAGGGGTCGGGGTCCGTTCAAAACAGGGCCGGGAGCGGAATCCGATGCTCTCCCGGCCCTCATGCAAGGCATTACTCCTGAAATCAAGACAAGCACCCGGCCTCAAACCCCTTGAAACCCCGAAAACCGGCTGCCTCCAAGGGGCTGGTGAAAAATCCGGGCTGGACGGAAGCCGCGAGCCGGTTCCAAACAGCCGGCCGTCGCTGTAATGAGGATGTGTCGCGACTTGCCCCGGAATGCCTTGTCCGGGGTGAGTGAAATGGGTGCGGTCTGAAGGCTCCTGGGGCTATGCCGTCCGCCCGGTAAAGGTCAATCCTGCGTGGCCTTCCCCATGGCGATGCCGCGCACTACCATGGCCGCCTTGTGGACTGCCAGGCCCGGATTCCTGACGAGATCCTGCGCCCAGTTCTGGATGTTTCGGAAACTGGTCATCTTCCTCCAGCTCCTGTAGCGCTCGATCTTGTGCTTCCACCCGACGACTCCGTCTATCGTCATGTAGGGCAGCCTCATGTTCATTATCTCGTTCGCGCGGTTCCTGGCCGGGTCCAGAAGCTCCGGATTCGTGTCGTTCGCCAGGTAGCCGTTTTCCTTCGCCCATTTGTGGATGTAGCGCCCCGGTATGGCTGTGGAGAAATAGACGATGATGTCGTCGGGCTTCAGGCGCTTCAGCAGCCTGTAGGTCATCTCCAGGTCCTCTTCTGTCTCCAGCGGGAACCCGATCATCAGGTTGGCCGTGGCCTCCACCCGGAACTCCCTGCACCAAGCGAAGGCCTCGACGGCCTGCTCGGGGGTTGTGCCCTTGTCATAGAACTCCAGGATCTTCGGGCTGCCGCTCTCTATGCCGAAGCTGATGCAGTGGCAGCCGCTCTCCGACATGACGCGCACCTTGTCCCGTGTGACGGTGTCCACGCGGCTGTTGCAGTGCCATTTCAGAGTGATTCCGGCATCCTTCACGCCGTCGCGGAACCGCTCGAACCAGGGCGTGGGATGCATCGTGATCGTGTCGTCCTTGAAGAAGATGCGCAGATGCTTCTCCGACCGCAGTTCCGACAGCTCGATTATCTCGCTGACGACGTCTTCCGCCCCGCGGAACCTTATCCCGCCTCCGAAGATCAGGTCGGTGCTGGGCTTGCAGTAGGTGCACCTGAACGGGCAGCCCCTGGTCGTCACCATGCCGTACTCCGCGAGGCCGTTCGCGAAATAGGCGTCGTAGTCGACGAGGTCGCGGGCGGGATGGGGGATCGAGTCCAGATCGCGGATAACGGGTCTTCTGGGATTCTGGACGAAGACCCCGTCGGGGGAGATGAAGGAGACGTTCCTGATCGAGCGCACGTCCCCGCCCCTGGAAAGGGTTTCCACAACCTCCAGAATGGTCTCCTCGCCCTCGCCCTCGATAACGATGTCGGCCCCAGTCTCACGAAGGGTATTCTCGGGAAAGATGCTGGGGTACGCTCCGCCCTCGATGAACAGAGCATCGGTATTGATTGAACGGATGTGCTTCGTGACGAGGGCGGCCCTGCCGAGTTTCGCGGCGGCCGAGACGGCCACGCCGACGACGTCTGCATCGCGGAGCAGGTGATCCAGTTCGGATATCTCACTGCAGAAGGAGTAGTCCACGAAACGGACCTCGTGCCCCGCTTCGCGGAGGACTGAAGCCAGTATGAGCTGGCCCACCGGCTCGGCAAGCCCGTTGTACTCGACCCACTGGAACCTGGGGTAGACCAGAGCGACTTTCATCGATCACCTTCCTGGAAGCCTTGTTCGTTTATTATAACGACAGGGGAGTCGTACTGTCTGTCGCAGGAATCCACAACCGGGAGGATGCGTGGAGCGTTTCGATGCGATCGTCTGCGGGGGAGGGCCGGCGGGCGCGTGTGCGGCATGGCGGCTGGCCTCGGCCGGCGCATCATGCCTCGTAATCGGTCGCGGGATTCCAGGCGGCAAGGTGTGCGGGGGAGCGCTCGGGACGAGGGCGAAGAAACACCTGATCTCCTCCGGGATGCTCTCCGCGGATGACCTGTCCCGGCTTTCCCTGAGGGAGCAGCCATCGATGACCTGCTTCCACGGGTATGAGCCCCTCAGAGCGTTCACGTCGCCGGGCGATCCGATCACGATGATCGACAGGCTGTCCTTCGACGCCTTCCTGCTCGACAGGGCGGAGCGCGCCGGCGCCGTCGTCCTCTGGGATGATCCGGTGGCGGCGGTTCGGGATGGCGGCGGCAGGGTCGAGACGCGTTCGGGGAACACATTCGCCGCTGGAGCGACCATAGGGGCCGATGGAGCCGCCGGCCCCGTCGGGATGTCGTTCCGCCCTCCCGGCCGCAGACACCCCGCGGGAGTGGCGCTGGAATGCTTCATCGGGATGCCGTCGGGGTTCCCGGAAGAGATCGGGATCCATTTCGGCCTGACCGATTACGGGTATGCATGGGTCTTCCCGAGGCGCGACGACGTGTGCGTGGGGATCGGCAGCCTGGGCGGCAGGGCGTCGCCCCCGGCGCTACTGGAGGCTCTGGAGCGCCTGATGCGTCGACTCGGCCTTGAGCCGCCCGGAAGAGGTGCCTTGAGGGCGGCTCCGATCCCTTCCGGGCGCCCGTCGCGGAAGCTGGGAGCCGGAAGGGTGTTTCTGGCCGGAGATGCGGCGGGTCTCACGGACCGGCTCACGGGCGAGGGGCTGAGCCATGCCGTGGAGAGCGGCTTTCTCGCAGCGGAGGCGGTCATCTCCGGCTGGGACAGGAAGCGTCTCTCCAGGACGGCACTTCGAGGCTGCCTGGGCATAGTCCGCGAGTCCTGCCTGGCCAGACACCTCGTGTATCACCCGCTGTTCAGGAACCGCGCGATGAGAGGGCTGAGGGAGAACGCGAAGTTCTTCGAGGGCTACTGGGGACTCGTTTCCGGCAATACGGGCTACGCGGGTATGCTCGCCGGCTTCCTCAGGAGGAAGTGAGCCGCCCGAGCCGCTTCTCGATCGTGTCGGCCACCTGCTCCGGCAGGAGCCCCTGCATCTCGTAGAGGGCTTCCGGATCCCCCGAGAGGCCGTATCCGTCCACACCGAGCCTGAGCAGGGGAGGCGCTCCGCGCTCCGCCGAAAGCGCAACCGCGATCCTGCTTCCCAGGCCTGTCTCCCTGTCGTGATCCTCGTAGGAGACGGCCAGCGGGAAGCCTCTGATCCTGTCGAGAAGAGCGGGGGAGAGGCTGACCGGACAGCACGCGGAGATCACCTCAAGGGCGATGCCCCTCCGTTCGAGGATTGCGGCGGCTTCGAGAGCCCTGTGACACATCGATCCCATGGTGACCAGCACCGCATCCTTCCCGGGTTTCAGCAGATCGTGAGCGCCGTATACGAAGCGGTAGCCCTCACCGAAGAGAGGCGTGCCGTCGGGCCCGGTGATGACCGGGGTCTTCGATCTGCCCATGGCGATGAAGTAGTTGCCTGGATTGGCGGCGGCGAACCTGACGGCCCTGTCGGTCTGGTTCGGGTCGGCCGGAACGATGACCGAGCAGTTCCTCAGGCTTCCCATCAGGGCCAGGTACTTGATGCAGTGGTGCGTCTTCCCGTCGGGGCCCACGTCCAGGCCGCAGTGGGTGGCGACCACCTTGAGGTTGGTCATGTTGATGTCGTTGAGCCTGTGCTGGTTGAACGTCTCGTCTACGGCGAAGACCCCGAAGTCGGCCCAGAACACCACCCTGTCCGCAAGGGAGGCCGCTCCGGCGGCCGAAGCCGTGTGGTGCTCCATGATGCCCGACTGGATGAAGTGGGAAGGATAGGCCTTTGCAAAGGCTTCCGTCTTCACCGAAGCCGCGAGATCACAGTCGAACACCAGGGGAACCCTGTCGCTGTTGACCGACGCAAGGTCGGTGAGGGCCAGCCCGAACGCGCTCCGGTTGTCTCCCTTGTGATCCGGGGGATAGGTCCGGGGATTGCCGACATTGTCGAGCACCGCCCCCCCGGAACACGGGGAGTGGAATGTTCTTCCGGCGGGCCGGCCGGCGCGCCTCGCCTCTGCAAGTTCGTCCAGGTCGTCCGGGATGCCCAGCTCCGCCAGCGCCCTGCCGGCCTCCGCACGGGTGAGGGCCCTGCCGTGGAACTGAGGGTCGTTTTCCATGAACGACACTCCCTTGCCCATCACCGTCTCCGCAAGGACGACCCTGGGTCCGGCCGGGTTCCCGGAGGGCCGGAGAGCCCGATACAGGGCGGGGATGTCATGGCCGTCCACCCGGATGACCTCCCAGCCGTCGGAGGAATACTCGGCCTCGAGATCGACGGGCATCACGTCCGCCGTTCGGCCGGATATCTGGAGGCCGTTCATGTCGACGACGACCGTGATGGAGGAGAGGCCGAAGGCCTTCGCGAAACGCCTGGCCTCGACGATCTGGCCCTTCTGCTGCTCTCCGTCGCCCATCACGACGAAGATCCTGTTGCTGAAACCGGCCAGACGATCGGCGATCGCGAAGCCGCACGCCCCGGACAGCCCCTGCCCGAGGTTGCCGGTGGTGAGTTCGACGCCGGGGACCGTGCGTTCGATATGCCCTTCGAAGGGGCTTCCGGCGAGACGGAACGTCCTGACAGCCTCGCCTGCGTCGAAGAAGCCGAGCCGTCCCAGCACCGAATAGACCGCCGGCGAGGTATGTCCGTGACTCACCAGAATCCTGTCGCGGCCCTTCATCCGGGGATTCTCCGGATCGACCGCAGCCTGGCTCCATAGGAGCGCGAAGATCTCGGTGGAGGACATGGAGCCGCCGGGATGGCCGCTTCCGGCGAGCGTCGTCATGCGGATGACGTCGCCTCTGACCTGTCTGCAGAGGGCTTCGATGCCGCCGACGACCCCGGCCGGCGGTTCCGGTGGCTGGAACCGGGTTCGCTCGATCACTTCCCCTTCCCCTCGTCACCGGAGGCGGCGGAGGTCTCCAGCCTTCTCCTGACGTCGCCGACGACCGACGAGGCGATCGAGGAGGTCTCCTCCAGGATCGCAGCCGCCCTGGCGATGAGAGCCTCGGCCGCGGCGCGGTCCTCGAACTGGGCGGCGTTGATCACTACGTTGAAATAGGCGCCCTCCGATGCCGAGCGGGCGCAAGATGCCGCCACCCCGGCGTCGGAAAGGGAGGCCGGCAGACCATTCGCGGCGACGGAAGCCGCAAGGGAGGCGATCTCCGGGCAGCGCTCCAGCACGGACATGGGCACGGCGGCCGCCGCGTGCATGGCCTCCTGCACCCCCTCGCCCTTCCTCACGGCGTCCATGAACACGTTGAAGGCGGCGGTGTCGTCGTCGATGGCCCGGAGCAGATCCTCCTTCAGGCTCTGGGCCTTCGGAGCGATCTCCCTCATCTCATCCCAGGCCGCTCTACAGTCGCGGCTCTTCACCGTGAGGTTGGCGACCATGGCCGAAAGCGCGGCTCCTAGGGAGGCGATCAGAGCCGCCACGGAACCCCCGCCCGGCGCCGGCGAATCCGAGGAAAGCTCGTCGGCGAAGTCCCTGCAGGTCATGCCGGAGAGCACGGGTTCGTCGGCGACGAGGTATTCGATGATCTTGGAGGCCGGATCGAACCCGGCGACATCCCTCAGTCCCATGGACCTGACCGCCGCCTCCACCAGTCTCCGTTCCGGAAGGCCGGGGGATACGGCCATCCTGCCTGTGCCGCTCATCCCGGAGTTCTGCATTTCGAGGTAGTATCTCCCGGCGTCGAGCATGCACGAGAGCGGAACCAGACCGACTATCTCGGAACCGGTGACCCTGTAGCCGAGCTTCTCCACCTCCCGCCGGGTTGTTTCGAAGGCGACGTGCAGGGGAGTGACGGAGATGTCTGTCAGGTTCATCGTGACCTGCGCGCAGTTGTACTCCCTTATGAACCAGCCCGTGGCCTTGCATGCCTGGAGCAGCCCGGGGACCTGGACCTTCGCGCCCGAGGCGTCCCTTATGAACTTCCAGTTCGAGTCCCTCGCGGTCCTGCCGGAATCGCGAATGGTGAGGGCGACCTCCTTGGCGACCGAGTCGTCCGTCGTGTTGAGGTTCACGTTGTAGGCTACAAGAAAGCTTCGGGCGCCGATGACGGTCACGCCCGTCCGGGCGACGGCCGGGCTCCACCCGCCGGGGCCGAAGTCGGGCTCCCATTCCGGTCTGCCCAGCTTCTCCGGAAGGGCCTCGTACTCGCCCTCCCTGATGTCGGGGAGCTTCTCGCGCGAAGGCCTCGTAGCGGCCTTCTCGTACAGATAGACGGGTATGCCCAGTTCGCGGCCGACCCTGTCGCCCAGGCGCCTGGCCAGATCGACGCATTCATCCATCGTGACGCCTGCAACCGGCACGAAGGGGCAGACGTCCGTGGCTCCCTGCCGGGGGTGCGCTCCGGTGTGAACCGACATGTCGATGAGCGCCCCGGCCCGTTCGATTATCCTGAAGGCGGATTCGAGGACGGCCTCGGGTTCCCCCGCCACCGTTATCACCGTTCTGTTCGTCGCGGCGCCCGGATCGACGTCCAGCACCCGCGCCCCCGGAACGGACGACGCAGCCTTGACAACGGCGTCTATGACCTCTCTGTTCCTTCCCTCTGATATATTGGGAACGCATTCTACAATTCTCCGGGACATCAGATCCTCCCATCGGACACGGGGTGACGATTCGCGAAGCTAGTCAACGGCTGTGGAGGCGTCAACGAAAAGTGGGCGGTTTCAGAGAGCTAAGAGGAATCGTGGAGGGGTTTTACGGAAGACCCTACACGGTGGGGCACAGGCGCAGGATGCTGGAGATCGTGGCGGGGCTTCCCGGCAGCCCTACCTGGCTCTATGCCCCGAAGGACGATCCCTTCCACCGCAGGCGGTGGAGGGAGGAGAGGCCGGAGGCCGACAGGAATGCGCTCAGGACCTCTGCCGGCGACGCGAGGGAACTCGGCGTCGAATGGATCCAGGGCATAAGCCCCTGGAAGTTCGTGGACGACGATGCGCCGATCCTCAGGCGAAGGGTCGAAGAAGCCTTGGAGGACGGAGCCCGGATCGTCGCAATCCTGTTCGACGACGTCGAGGGGCCTTACACTCAGGAACTCGCCAGGCGACAGAACTCCCTCCTGCGCTCCGCGATGAGCGGAATGGACGCGCCGGTGATCGTCTGCCCCTCCGTCTACTGCGAAGAACTCGCGGCCAGGGATGACGGGACGGATTATCTCACGGCGTTCGACCGGCAACTGTCCGAGGAGTGGGCGATACTCTGGACCGGTCCCGCCGTGATTCCCCGCCGCATGGAGCTGTGCGCCTCGGTGGCGTGGAGGTACGGGGAGGGAAGGCTGGTGCTCTGGGACAACCTCCTCGCGGACGACTACACCCTCCGGCGCGTCTATCTCGGTGAGCCGCGCGACAGGATAGTACCGGGCACGGGCTACCTCCTCAACCCGTCATCCATGGAGATCCCATCCCTCTTCTCGGCATGGAGGCTCTGCACGGCGCTCTCGCCCGACAGCGCGCCGCCTCTTCCCGATCCCGTCTCGGGGCTGCAGGACGGGCTGACCCTTCTTGCGGAGTTCCACGACGTGCCGTGGGGCGTGCGTCCTGCCGTGAGGAGGCTTCTGGACGAACTAGGCGAGGCGATGGAACAGGGCGCCTCGTTCCCCGCCGTGGCCGAGCGCGCGCTCGGCGACCTGGCCTCCTTCCGCGACAGGCTGGTGGAGGCTCCGGGCGGGTTCGAGCTGCTCCCCTATCTGAACGACATCACGAGGCTGCTCACGATCTGGAGGATGGCTCTCAACGCCTCCTCCCCCCGCGACGAACTCGAGCGGCTCATGTCCGAGAGGCTCCCCTGGGACCACCCGCTGGCCCTGGGCACCGCCAGGAGGCTTTCCGGATGAAGGTGATCCTCGCCGGGTACAACACGGACAGGCAGTTCGGGTCCGACACGCCGGAGACGATCTCCGCCGCCTATGCGAGGATCAGCCGTGATCCCAGACCGGTGTGGGAGCTGAGGCGGGAAGCCGCAGGCGAGCTGGCTTCGGCCAGGAGGTCGAACGAGCGGATCGTTTTCGGATTCGGCCACTCCTCGGTCGCGGAGCACGCCGTCTTCAACCTGGACATCGCAGGAATCTCGAGATACGCCGCCGAGGCCCTCCAGTCGTTCCGCCTGGCCAGCTTCATGGAGAAGTCGCAGCGCTATATCAGGATAGATCGCGGATGGGTCGTCCCCGGCGAACTCGACCGGACCCGGGCCGCTGCCTTCGATGCGGCGTGCCGGGCCCTGTTCGACATCTATTCGGAACTTGCCGACATGCTCCTCCAAAGAGGTCTGCCCAGGGAGTCGGCTCGCGAGGATGCGAGATACGCCCTTCCTCTGTGCACCGAATGCCAGGTGGGCCTGACGGCCAACGCGAGGGAGCTGGAGCACATGATCAGGCGGCTCTCCGCATGGCCCGTCGCCGAGATCAGGGATCTGGCGGCCGCCCTTCTGGAGGCGGTCGGGCCGGTAGCCCCTTCTCTATTCAGGTATCTCTCGCCGGTCAGTATGGACTCCTTCGCGGTCGGTTCCGCCATGACCCCCAGGAGGCTTCCGGGGCGGCAGGTCACGATGACTTCCTGGGACACGGATGCGAAGGTCGGAACCTTCCTGCTGGCCATGAGGGACGGCATGACCCACGGCGAGGCCGCCTCCGCATGGAGAGGGATGCCCCCCGACGGGAGGGAGGCTCTCTTCTCTTCCGCACTGGATGGCCTGGGGGTCCACGATGCACTCCCGAGGGTATGGGAGATGGCGCACTACGCCTTCGACCTCTCCATCTCGTCAACCGCCTTTGCACAGCTCAAGCGCCACAGGATGGCCACCATCCTGCCGGGAAGCCCCTTCATCGGCTCCGGCACGGTGGTTCCGCCCTCGTTCCCGGCGTCCGCGAGGAGACTGCTGGAGAAGGGAGCCGCTCTCTCCGAGGATTGCGCCCGCTCCCTTCCGGAAGGCCTGAGGCCGTACATCCTCCTGAACGCCCACAGGCGTGCGGTGTCCATATCCGTGAATGCGAGGGAGCTTGTGCACATATCGAGGCTGAGGGAGGACTCACACGCCCAGTGGGACATCCGGGGCATCGCCTCGAAAATGCTTGCACTGGCGAATCGCAGAGCGCCTCTGACTCTCTCGGCTTCCGGCGGCAAGTCCTCGCTGGAGCGCTAGCGGCCCATGTTCACTTCGAGCAGGCGCGGCGGCCCCGTGCGGGAGGATGCGGAGGGCGTAAGCCTCAGCAGCGCCCGCGCCGACGATCCGCCGATGTCCGAGGTGCTGAACCAGGTGATCATGCCGGAGGCGCCTCCGGATTCGGCAGTGCCTCCGTCCGTCGTGGCGCGGCGCCAGGTGAGACCGCCGTCAAGGCTGTACGACAGCTCCACGCTCAGCGCTCTTCCTTCCGGGTCCGAGAGTTCGTAGCGGACCGGCACCCTGCCCGTTTCCGGGTCGACCGTCGCAAATGCCTGGATGACGGAGGGCAGCCTGTTGTTCACTATCGCAACCGGGGACACAGTCTGCGAATAGGTCGTATCCCCGTCCGAGGCGAACGCCCTGAACTCGATCTCGGTTTCTCCGGCTCCGGGGAGATCGGCGGCGGAGTTCCAGACCAGAGTCGACCTGTAGCGGTCGGGGCCGACAGGGCCGTTGTCCATTATCCCGGCGGCGTCGATCCAGCGATCGTCGCCGAGCAGCCTGTACTGCACGCCGAGCATGATCGGGCCGCCCTCCCGGTCTTCTACGGATACGACCACCGGGACGCTGCCCCTGTGAACGCTCCTCGCGCCCGGGGATGTGACCGTGATCGTCGGAGGCTCGTCGTTGTCAAGGTGGAATGCCGCCGACGGGACTGACACGGTGCGCCCGCCGTCCAGGACAGCCCTGAATCTCGCCGATCGGGTATCCGCCGCAGGGGCGTCGATCGCCGACTCCCACATGACTTCGTTCTCATAGAGGCGGAGATCGAAGTCGCCGGGGGCGGAGACGGTGGCCCTGCTCCAGGTGGTCCCGTCGTCGAGGGAGAACTCGTATGAAGCCTGTATCAGCGGATCGGAGACGCCGGGGAGTCTCAATCCCAGCCTGACGCGTCCGGACACCTCGTAGTCGGGAGCCAGTATCTGCCCGGCATACCTCCCGGACGCTCCGCCCCCGAATCCGTCGATCACCGACCATTCTCCCGCATCCGCATCGAGGGCCCTCATCCTGAAGGAGAGGCCGTCGGGGCCGGCGGAGGCCGCTATTTCAGAGGCGTCCCACTCTACCGGTTCGCCGTAGAGCCAGGGATCGATCTCGACGGTGCTTCCCGAGAGTCTGGCGTCGATCCAGGAAGCCCCGCCGTCCGTCGAGTACTGGGCCTGGATCGTCAGCACGTCGTTCTCGTCGTCCTCCACTGCGTAATTGATGCGGAATACCCCTCCCGGCAGCTCCTCGGGGGTTGTCAGATGGAGTTCCGGCGGGTTGTTGCCGTCGACCCTGAAGATGTTGGAGATGCCGGCCATCCCGGGACCGGAGGCGGAGCGGGGGGTAAGGCGGAGCCTGACGTTGGGCTCGTCCGCGCTTCCGAGGTCGTCCCTGCTCCTCCAGACGATGCCTCCGTCCGTCTCACGGTAGTTGTCGGTCTGGTTCCAGGTGAGACCCGCGTCGATGGACCAGGCCACCTCGAGGCCTGTGACGAGGCCCCCGCCGGTCTGGAAGGAGACTGGTATGTCGCCCGACAGTCTCCCGGCGATGTCCGCGATGCGGAGGGTAGGCATGGAGCCGAGGCCGTAGCTGCCCGAGTTGGCGGCGTCGGCGAATGTCATGGGCCAGGGGCCGGGCCTCCCCGATCCTATGGGGTAGGCGGCAATGAGCCCTCCGGCGCCGACTACAATGAGGTCAGTGATTCCGTTCCCGTCGACGTCTCCGGCCGCCGGAGCGAAGAGAACTCCCTCGGGGTGGGTGAAGCTCCTGTCCTCGAGCCTGGATCCATCCGCATCCCAGGTCAGAACCGAGCCGTTGTCGGTTGCCGCGAGTACCGTGTTGCGGTCCCAGGTGGAGAGTACGAGCGGGCATGTCGGCTTACCGGTCGCGGGGACGGGCCATCTCCACGCTCCTGCGAGAGTCCCGTCGCCGTCCAGCAGGTAGACGAGCGAGGCCTCCGTGGCGAGGGCCACCTGGAGCCGCCCCGAGGCTTCCTCCACGACTCCTATGGCGAGCGTGCCCCTGATCGGCCTGGAATCGAGAAGATACGGCCAGCCGGGAAGCTTTCCACCCCGCAGGGACAGGGCATGGACCCTCCTGTCGCCTGTAGCGAAGATGATGTCCGACATACCGTCGGCGTCCAGATCGGCGGAAACCGGAGCCACGGACACGGAAGACCCTGTGTTGACCGGCCATCCCGGCTGCAGGTTCCCCGACCTGCCGTACACGGCGACCGTGGCGGTGGAGAGGGCGCAGACGACGCCTGCAGCGCCGCTGCCGAGCGTGACCTGCGCAGGAGTCCACTCGAGCCTCCCGCCGGGGGACTGGGGCCATCCCGGAACGGCGACGCCACGCTCGTCTATCAGGTGGATGCGGCCGTCCGTCGTGCCTGTCGCTATCTCACGCTCACCGTCCGAATCGAGATCGAGGGCCGATACTCCGGTCACGGGGCTCGAGCCCAGATTCACCGGCCATCCCGGCAGCTCGTTTCCTGAGGAATCGACGAGATGGAGCGTTCCCGTATCGTCGACATAGCACAGAACCGGCGTCCCGTGAATCCCGGAACGGAACGAGGCCGGGCGGAAGCTCACGCCTTCCGAAACCGACAGAGGGAATCCCGGGAGCGCCTCTCCGGAACCGTTCCATCCTCCGAGGCCTCGGTCGCCCAGCGGGATGAATACACAGAGCCCTCTCCCGGACAGGTTCGAAACGAGGGGGGAACTCTTCGGAGGCGCTCCGGCAGGAACCTCCCAGAGAGGTGCGGGGTTCAGTATGGATATGAGAATAGACGCCGCCACCGCCGAGGGGAACAGATGCAACCTCCTGAATGGGAAATATCGTGAACCTCGATGAAGTTAGCGAAAACATGCCGCCGGAGTCAACGATCCCCCTGCGGCCGTGGAGTATCATCGTTGACCGGCAGATTGCCGGGGACAATACTACTTATTGCGCCATAGTTGCCGGCCATAACGCTGGGAGTTCCCGGAGGCCTCGACAATGAGAATGCTCACATCAATCGCGCTGTTTTCCGCCGCTCTGGCGTACGCCGGTTCCCTGCCCTTCAGCAGGTCGGGAGTTCTCGACTCCCCGGACGCCTACATTCTCAGCCATACCGAGATCGAAGCCGGCATCGCCGGGTCGGCATATTCCGTCAGTGATCCGGCAGGCTCGAAGGACAGCGAGTTCAAGATCACCGGCCATGTGGACGTAGGCCTGTTCCGCTACGGCCAGGTGGGCGTCTCATGGCTGGCGGACGGCGGGCTGGCCGGGAACGTCAAGGTCGGCATCCTCAGCGAGGGCATCAGCGTGCCGGCGTTTGCCGTCGGCCTAGAGAACATCACCGGCGAGAAGAACGTCGAGTGCTTTGAAGACGCCGACGGAGAACTCTACGATTACAGCCACGCGCAGAACATGTCCGCCTACGGAGTTCTCTCGAAGGACATGGAGAGCCTGATCGGAGTCCCGGCCACCGTCAGCATCGGCATCGGAACGGGCAGATTCGTGGGCATGATAGACAACGGGGCCGCCGGCATAGGAAGCAAAATCGCCAACGGCTTCTTCTGTTCCGTGGTCTACCGTCCCGCGGGCAACTTTTCCCTGACCTTCGAGGAGGACGGGAGGGATTTCAATTTCGGGGCCTCCTACCAGGTCAGCCGGCTCTTCACCATCAACATCACCTGGGCGGAACTCGAGATGAGCCTTTTCCCGCCCGACCGGGTCGATCGCATGGACATCATGCAGAACTCCAAGTTCGGAGTCTCTCTGGAATCGAGGTTCGGTCCAGTCATCGGCGCCCGGAACCTCGAGCTCGAACGCGAACAGATGCGCATCGAGAGAGCCAGACAGAGGCTGCGTGAACTCGAGGAGAGGCGCAGGGCAGCCGAAAATGAGCTCCAGAGGCTGCGCGAACTCATAGAAGGAAATTGAAGCCGGTCGGCGGAATGACAGGGAAACTGCTGATCTCGCTCGTTCTGCTGTCATACGGTGCGGCCCGGGCGCAGGAGGATCCCGCCGGGAATCTGGAGGTTCTGCTGCAGAGGGCCCGCGCCGAACTCGCGTCCCTGGAGGAGCAGATAGGGCGCGAGGAGGACAGGCTCGGCCGCATAGAGTCCGAACTGGTGGATCTCAGGCGGCAGGCAGCGATCATGAGCACCGCCGAAAGCGCCTTCAGGCTGGGCGAGGAACTCTATCTGGCCGGATCGATCGTCTGGGCGCGGGACGCATTCCAGTCCGTCATAAACAACTTTCCGGGCAGCGAATACCATACCGAGTCCTTCTTCAGGCTCGAACTCATCAATTTCGAACTCCAGGAATTCGATGCCGCACTCGTCCACTTCGACTCTCTGCGGGTGCGTTCCCCCGGTTTCCAGCACATGGATCTCGCCGTAATAGCGGCGGCCCTGTCGCATCACAACCTGGGGCGCTTCGCGGAATCGAGGAATCTGCTCTCCCGGATCGGCCCGCAGAGCGAATACGCTCCGCTTGCGCAGTATCTGACGGCGGTGGCGTTCGTCGAGGAGGGCCGTCTCTCCGAAGCCAGGACGGAGCTGGAAGCCATACGCGACCGGTCGGGCTCGCGGGGTTCGGGGGCCAACCTCGGCGACAGGGCTGTGATAGCCCTGGCTCAGATCTACGTCGAGGAGGGCGATCTGGAGCGGGCCCACGACATGTACGACAAGGTATCCCCCTACAGCCCCTACTACGATGTGGGGATGCTGGGCAAGGTCTGGGTGTACATGCGGCAGCAGGAGTACCAGGAGGCCTACAACCTGGCCCAGCGCGTGCTCGGCGAGGTGCCGGGCAGCGAACTGCGGTCGGAGTTCGAGCTGGCAATGGCCAACTGCGCCCTGGGCGCCGAGGATCTGGACATAGCAATCGCGCGTTACGAGCGGCTCCTGAACACCCACAGGCGGACGGACACGTTCGGCATACTGGGTGAGGGCACGGCCGGAGGAAGCCAGTATCAGAGCGAGAGGGAGCGCCTCGAGAGGATCAGGGCCGGGCTGGCGGAGCTGAAGCAGGAGGCCTTTTCGAACGGCGCCTTCAACGTGGTCGCAATGATCGAGGAGGAGGAGGCCGCCCTGCGAGCCATGTTCGTGAACATCAGCGCGATGGAGGCCTCCCAGTCCCTGCCTCCCGGGGATGTGGACCCACGGGCGATGAGCATCGAGCTGAACCGGTTGATCACGGACAGCAGGGTCGCCACCGATGCGCTGGCTCTCTCCATCGAGGAGACGGCCGGCGTCGCCGAGGTCTCCGGTACGGAGGACGAGCGCCACCAGTTGCAGTCCCTCATGGGGGAGGTCCAGAGGATCAGGCTGTCCCTGCTCGATCTGGCGTCGAAGTTCGAAGGTGGAGTCGCGCAGGAGCACGACTGGATCCAGGAGACTCAGTACGGCATCGCGATTGCCTACTACATGGAGCGTGAACTGAAGAGGGATTCCCTCGCCTATCTCGGATCGATCTACCAGACCAGGATTCAGGCGGCGTATGCCTCGGGCGATTCCGTAACCGCAGCCGTCCTGATCGCCCAGAGGCAGAGGGAGACCAGCGCCCTCCAGGGCAGGATCGACGCATCAGCAGCCCACTGCGCATCCCTGTTCGAGGAATACATCGCGAACTTTCCCGAGAGCCGCTTCTCGTCGGACGTTCTCGTGCGGCTGGCCCAGCTCTACTACGACCTGGACAACGCGGCCTATCTCGACAGGATAGCGACGGCGACGCCGGAGAGCGGCTACGTGCTGGAGGATTACTCGCGCTCCGTGGCTCTCTACGAGCGTGTTCTGACCATGTATCCCGGCAGCGACGTCGAGGACGTGGCCCTCTACTCGATGGGGTACTGCCTGGACAGGATGGGCGATCCCCGCGGAGCCGTCTCCAGCTACCGGAGGCTGCTGAGGGAGCATCCCAACAGCTCCCTCGCCCCGGAGACATGCATCAGGACGGGAGACTTCTATTTCGACTCGTTCGACTTCGACAGTGCCCAGGTCTATTACGCGAAACTCCTGGACTACCCCGGCGCCGACCCCGATCTCTTCCAGCTCGGCATCTACAAGCTGGGGTGGAACCACTACCTCAGAAGCGAATATCTCCGATCGGCGGCCGTCTTCGCCTACCTGATACAGGATGGGCAGCTCATGGACTCGCTCGGCGTAACCAGGCGCGGCGGAGCGATGATCGACGAATCCATGGAGTACATGGCGCACGACTTCATGGAGCAGACACAGAGGGCTCCGGTTCCGCTCGCCACCCGCTTCCTCGACTATTTCGGGCGGGATTCGGTCTCTTTCGCCGTCCTCAACTTCATGGGCGACCAGTATATGGCCAGCGGTTACTGGAACGAGGCTATAGACTGCTACCAGGCGCTGCTGCAGCGTTTCCCGGGCTACCGGGAGGCGCCGTATTTCCAGGCCGGGATCGCCACCTGTTATGACGGGCTCGGCAATCCCGCACTCGCGACCCAGGCTCGTGAAAAGCTCGTGGAAGACTACAGCCCGGGAGGAGCATGGGCCTCCGGCCTGGGAGACGCGATCGCAGTGGCGGCGGTGGATTCGCTCAGGGCCAGCTCTCTCGAGAAGGCGATCGCCTACTACCACGGGCAGGCGGTAGCCTCCGCCGGCAACCCGGCGCAGCAGCGACGGGACTATGAAGCCCTCTCCGACAGGATCGAGTCCTACCTTGCCGGCTATCCCGCCAGCAGGCAGAACTACGACTTCAGGTTCCTGCTCGGCGACGCCTACTATGCCCTGGGCCGGTTCGAGATCGCCGGGGACACCTATCTCGCCCTCGCCCGGGACAGCTCGTCTCTCCAGAGGCGGCAGGATGCGACGATCAACGCCTGCGGCTCCTACTTCTCGTCCTATGCGGACGAGTCCGGGATCGACAGCGCCGTGGTCCGGCAGAAGCAGATCGATGCCACGACCTACTATCTGTCGCAGTTCCCGTCCGGCGAATACGTCGACCAGTTCCTGTACGCGGCGGCGGCCAACAGCTACAACGCAAAGGACTATCCCACCGCCAGAACCGTCTATCTCACGCTCTACGAGAATTATCCCAACTCCGGATACCTGGCCAGATCGGCGCGTTTCATAGCCGCGGCATACGAGGCCGAGGAGATGTTCTCGCAGGCCGAGCAGTGGTACGAACGGGCCTCCGAAGCCGCCGCGAGGACCGGCGAGGATCTCGGCGAGGACGTCACCCTGCTGGCCGCCACGGCGGCCTACAAGGACGCGGCCGCGCTGGCGGAGTCCGAGGATATCGAGAGCCTGGTCCAGGCGGCTAGGCGCTTCGAGGAGTCCGCAAGGGCCCACCCGGGTTCGGCGGTGGCTCCAACGGCTCTGTACGATGCCGGAGAAACCTACGCCCGGGCCGGGGCCATCCATGACGCCATCAGGGTCTTCGACGAGATAGCCCGCGACTACCCGCAGAGCGAACTCGCCCCACAGGGGCTTCTCAGGTCGGCATACCTGGCGAGGGAGGCCGGGATGCTGCTCGAGGCCGCCGGCATCTACCGCAGGGCCGCGCAGACCTATCCCGGGGCCCGGGACATGGAGAGCGCCATGTATAGTGCGGCAATCTCCTACGAGGATGCCGGCAGGATGGACATGGCCGTGCAGGTCTACGACGAAATGATACAGGCGGGAGGGGTCGGTCCCAGCGTGATGACACTCGTCTACGGCAAGTACGGGGAGTACAAGTACCAGTCGGGCGACTACGCCACGGCCCGGCAGATGTTCACCAGCTCGATCCAGGTCTACGACCAGTACAGGGAGGGCGATGCCTATTATCCCGCGATGTCGGCCTTCTATCTGGGCGAGATGACCTGCCGCGAATACGACGCCGTCCAGACCACGGTCGAAACCGCCGGGGCCAAGACGCAGTTGATGCAGGCGACGGAATCCTGGTATGCCAAGGCGCTCAACTATTTCACCGACGTCTGGTTCATGGCGTCCTGTGTACGGGCCGGCGAACTCTACGAGGACTACGCCAACGAGATCGGCTACATGGCGCCGCCTGACGGGCTGGACGAGACGGGCATCCAGGCCTTCTACGACCAGCTCATGCCCGTGATGGAGACCTACATCCAGAAGGCCCTCCAGGTCTATCAGACGGCGGTGCAGAAGGCAGTCAGCACCGGGATCGACAACGAGTGGGTCACCAGGGCGGCGGATCACCTCGAACTCCTCGCACCCGGCACCGCAGGAGCCCTTGGCCTTCCCGGATATGCACCCCTGCCTCAGCCCGAGACGACGCCCCCGCAGGGCTCCACCGACGCCCCTGAACCCGACGGCACAGGCGAAAGCGGGTCCCAACCGCTCACCTGCTCCGAACTGCCGCCCGTCCTGCTCGCGGGGGTCCACTGATGCGCGCCCTGCGCTCGTTGCTCCTGCTGGTCGCCCTGCTTCTGCTGTCGGCGTCTTCCGCATCGGCGCAGGAGGCAAGAATGGAGGGGGGCCGCCTGATACTCGAGGAGATCACGATCCAGGGCGAACTCCGGACCCCCCAGGCGATGTTCCTGATTCTCAAGAGCACCCCGAGCCTGAGCAATGTCCTCCTGGAAAGAAGTTTCATGGACGACGTCATCAGGCCGATCTACCCCGGAGCCTTCGCGGACGAGCCGACGTTCGGCGCCAGCCGGAGGATCGCGAATCTCCCGTGGTATCTCAGATATGGAACGGTAGCCGCCTTTGGTGGCCTCTCGGCATTCCAGTTTTCGGAGGGCGACGAAGAGGAGGGCCTCGTTTTCGGGGTCATTGCGGGGCTCGGCCTCGTCGGCAATCTTGTACTGGATCTGGTAGGGAAATAAGATCGCTCAGAGAGGAGATCGTTAGATGCTTCGTTCGCTTCCTATAGTCCTGCTGGCGGCGCTATGTCTCTCGAGCGGAACGGTTCTCGCTCAGCAGACCGCGACCGTTCCCGACAGCGCAGCTTCCGACTCGACAATGGCCGCGGACCCGGCTGCAGCGGATACAACCGCCGCCGCCGAAGAGGAAGCCGTACCGGCGGATACCGTGGCAGCCCCCGCAGACTCCACCCCGGAGTCGGCAGAGCAGCCCGCGTCACCCGGCCTGATCTCCGAGGCCGCCAGGTTCTTCCGCGAAGGCGGATTCGCGATGTGGCCGATCCTGCTGTTCTTCGCCGCCGGGTTGGCCATAATGATAGAGCGCTTCGTGTTCCTCTACTTCAAGGCGAACATCAAGCCCGAGGAGTTCATGGCCCGGATCGCGGACCTGATAAGGAAGGGCAGCATAGAGGGCGCGATCGCCACCGCAGCCGAGCAGGACGCACCTCTGGCCAGGATAATCGAGGCCGCTCTGCGCAACTACAGGGGGACGGAGAGAGACATCCAGAACGCCGTCGATGAGATGGCGCTCGCCGAGCTGCCCAGGATAAGCGCGCGCACCGGCTATCTCGCGATGCTGGCCAACGTGTCCACGATGGTGGGTCTTCTCGGAACGATCTTCGGTCTGATCCAGGCATTCGCGGCCGTCTCGGCCGCCGACCCGGAGGCCAAGGGCCGCATCCTCGCGAGCGGCATCGCAATGGCCATGAACACGACGGCATTCGGTCTCATCGTCGCAATCCCGCAGCTCATCGTCCATTCCTTCCTGACCTCCAAGGCCGACGGGCTCATCGACGACATCGACCGCTACTCCGTCATGGTCATCAACATGCTCGCACAGGCCCGGAAGGAAGCCTGATGGCAAAGGCGGCCAGCGGCAGGAGCAGGAGGGTTCACCACACGGAGAACCTGGATCTGCTGCCTGTCATGAACCTCTTCTGCTGCATCATCCCGTTCCTCCTGCTCAGCGCGTCCTTCCTGCAGGTCACGATAATCCAGATGTCGCAGACCGAGGGGATAGGCGCCGCGGGATCCGGTGCCGTCGCCAACCTGGCCCGGTCGGAGGAGGACAGGCTGCAGCCGAAGGTCATCCTGACCGACGAGGAGATGTTCATAGGCACGGTGGCAGGGACGGCGCACGTCTGCTATTCGTTCACCCAGTCCGTCGACGGGGTCGAGACCCTCACCTATGACTTCGACTCGCTCAGGACCAAGGCCGAGGAGGTGTACCGTCTCCTCACGGATGCCTATCCTATGATCGACTTCCACAAGGTGACCATCCTCACCGTCGAGGAGACCAGATACGACAACATCGTTGCCGCTATCGACGCCTGCGCCGAGGCCGGGTTCGACCAGCCGGGTCTCCAGGTGGCCCCGACAGCTTCGGTGGAGCGAGCCACCGAAGCGGCAATGAGCAGGTGATCCTGGTGAGCGCACCCACAAAAAGACATCTGCCTCTGCTGCTCGGCTACAACAAGTCGAAGGCGAGCGTCAGGGGGGGAAAGAAGAAGGTCGAAGTGCAGCTCACCTCGATGATCGACATGTTCACGATACTAATCGTGTTCCTCCTCGAGTCCTTCAGTGCCGACGGCCAGATCGTGACGCTGAGCGACGCTCTGACGCTTCCCAAGTCCCGCACGCAGACTCCCGTCAACCTCAGGCTCGAGATCCAGGTCACCAACAGAGTCATCGTGGTCGACGGCGATCCTGTCGTCGCCGTGGACGCCGACCTTCTGTCCACCGGCAACGCCATCCCGGCGGTAGTCACGAGGCTGCGGGACCATATGGAGTACGGCAGGCGCCTGCGCGGTACGATCAACGAAGAGGACACGGAAATCAACATCCAGGGCGATGTCGCGGTCCCGGCGATCCTCCTCCAGCGGGTGATGGCCAGTTGTTCCGAAGCTGGATACGCGACGCAGAGCCTGGAAGTGATAAAGCTGGAGGGAGGCGGAACCGGGAATGGCTGAAGCTCCGGCCTCCGACAGGAAGGTTCTCGCCATAGCCGTCCTCAGGGACGGGAAGGTGGTGAACAAGCTCATCCCGGAGAGGGCCCCGATAAGGCTCGGCTCCGGCTTCAACAACAACATCGTGATAGAGCACCCCGGCATACCGGAGAGCTCCGTCTTCATCATGCCCGGCCCCGACAGGGACACGTGGGTTCTGCGTCTGTCCGAGTCCATGACCGCCCTGATCACTTCGGCGGACGGGACCAGGCTCAACTTCGCCGACCTCAAGGATCTCGGCATCTTCCCCGTGGACGACCAGGGCTGCTACCTCCTCCACGTGAAGCACGGCGACCAGGGGCAGGTGGAAATCGGCCCCTATACCGTCCATTTCGGCTTTATCGCCCCTCCGGAGAGGAAGGAGCCCGAGAAGCCCGCTCCCCGTGCCGAGAAACAGGCCGCTGAAACCGCCGTTCCTGAAAAGGTGGACCCCAGGGTTCTGAAGATCTCGGTGGAGGCCCACGGCGTACCACGGAAGGACGTCTACCCGAACGCCGGCATAATGACTATCGGCGAGGCCGACTACAACACCGTCCCGGTCAGGAATGCGGGCCTCCCCAGGATCCATACCCTCATGGAGCCCCATGGCAACAAGTATGTCCTGAGGCTCCTGCCCCAGATCAAGGGCGGCGTGGAGGTGCGGGGCAGCATCATCCCCTTCTCCACGCTCATCGAGCGCAACCTGATGAAGCAGGAGAAGCCCGGCGACCCGTGGATCTGGGTCATGGACAAGAACGTGTCCGGCGTCATCAGCATCGCGGGGACCGACGTGTTCTTCAGCTTCGCCGAACCTCCCGCGGAGGCGCTGCCGAAGGAGCCGCCGAAGCCGGCTGCGATAATAAAGAAGCCCGTGACGCCGTCCAGGTACGAATGGAGCACATTCGCCGCGCGTCCTCACGATCCTGTCGCATTCAAGGGGCAGGGCGCCGAGAAGAATCGTCTTCAGATGGCGATGGGCCTGATCCTGTTCGCCTCCCTCGTAGGAGGCGCGGTATTCGACCGGCTTGTCGTCGTGACTCTGGAGAGCAAGCAGGATGTCCTCAGGAGGGCGCCCACGGCCAGAGTCGCCAGCCTGGCAAACCCTCCCGCCCAGACGCAGATCGAGGGTCTGGGCGAGGAGATCGTCTCCGAGTCGGGCATCGGCGAGCAGGTCGGAACGGTCGGCGGGCCCGGTGGCGGGACGCCCGGCGGCGGCGGTGGTGGCCCGGCGGGCGTTGCCGCCGGAACTGCCGCAGGGCAGAATGTCCTCCAGAACATCGGCTTCGCCGCCTACGGCACCCAGGGCGTGGGGGGAGGCTCCGGCTTCATCGGGGATCTCCAGTCCGCCGCCTCGTCCGGTCTCGGACTGGCCTCGGGCCAGACCGGAGAGGCCATGATCGCCGGTGCGGGCGGTGGAGGCTCGGGCGGACTGACCGGCCTCGTGCCCGTGGGCGGAGGAGTGGTGCAGACCGCCGAAACCGTTTCCCAAAGCGACATCGAGGCGGTCCACAGGGCTGCCCAGGTGAGCTTCTCCGCTTCGAGCTCGGGCGAGGCCCTCGACCTCGGCCAGCGCAGCATGACCGACATCAGGGGCAGGATAAACGTCATCAAGATGAGGATCCAGACGGCCTACGAAAGCCTTCTCCGCACGAATCCCGCCGCCAGTGGTGTGATCTACATCAACTTCTCGATCACTCCCTCAGGGTCGGTCACGGGGATAAGCGTGAACGCCCCGGGCGACCTGGCGTCGCTCCAGCCTACGATCCAGGCGGCTGTGGCCAGCCTGAACTTCGGCCCGGCTGAGGGGCAGACTTCGAATCTGGACACCTCCGTCTCGTTCAACCTGATTCCGCCTGAATGACGGAAGGATGAAGGAATGAAGAACCTCATGGCTGCCGCCATGATCGCCGTGATTTGCGCCGCCGCTTCGGCACAGCAGATCCCGACGGCCATGGATGTGCTCCAGGGCCCCCTCGACGGAGTCCGGGACGCCATCGCGGCCGAGTACGAGCAACTCCTCCTGACGGAGCCGGAGGCCGCCGGGAGAGTGACCGTCTCCTTCACGATCGGTACCGACGGCAGGATCTCGGGTCTCGTAGTAACCTGCGACAAGGTTCTCGAATCCGTGGCGGAGGCGGCCGAGAGCGCGATTGCGGATATCTCCATCCATCCCGGGATGCTCGACGAGCCTGTCGAGATAAGCATCCCCTTCGACTGCCTGCCGCCCGCGGAAGGCTGATCGGAGGAACCGACCGTGCGCCGGCCCGGCTCTGCCGGGCCGGTTGCCTTGTCGGGGCAACGCGTCAATCTGACCACGGCGCATCGGAGCAGGAAGCACGGGCATGCCCGGGGCGGCTCGGGGTAATCTGCAATACAGTGTGCCGTATGTAGTTCGAGATACATATGCCGGGTATGCGGCTCTGGCATGCCGTTTGCTTGATATCAGTGCGAAACAGTAATCAGGTACCGAAGTCACCATAGAAAGGAGCCGATAGGCATGTCGAGCACCAAGGTGCGTCCCATGTTCGACAGGGTACTCGTGAAGCGCGAGGAACCCCAGGAAGTTCTGAAGGGCGGCATCGTCCTTCCCGATACGGCAAAGGAGAAGCCCCTCGAGGGTACGGTGATCGCTGTCGGCGGCGGCAGGCGCAACGAGGCCGGCGACGGATTCCTCGCCCCGATGGTCAAGGCGGGCGACCACGTCCTTATCGGCAAGTATTCCGGTACTGAAGTCAAGATCGACGGCGAAGAGTACGTAATCGTCCGCGAGGATGACATCCTCGCCGTGGTAGAAGCATAGGAGGCTCGAAAGATGGCAGCCAAGCAGCTCAAATACGACCAGGAAGCCAGGCAGGCCATCCTCGCCGGCGTTGAGAAGCTCTCCCGCGCGGTGAAGGTCACGCTCGGCCCCAGGGGTCGCAATGTCGTTCTGGAGAAGAAGTGGGGTTCCCCCTCGATAACCAAGGACGGCGTCACCGTCGCCAAGGAGATCGAACTCCCCGACAAGTTCGAGAACATCGGAGCCCAGCTCATCCGCGAAGTAGCCAGCAAGACCAGCGACAACGCCGGTGACGGCACCACCACCGCCACCCTTCTGGCGGAGTGCATCTATCGCGAAGGCCTGAAGAACGTCACCGCCGGCGCCAATCCGATGGCGCTCAAGAGAGGCGTGGACAGGGCCGTCGAGACGGTCATCGCCGAGCTCAAGACCTTCTCCAAGGAGGTCCGCGGCCGCGAGGAGATCCGCCAGGTCGCTTCCATCTCCGCCAACAACGACGAGGAGATCGGCAACATCATAGCCGACGCCATGGAGAAGGTCGGCAAGGACGGCACCATCTCGGTCGAAGAGGCCAAGTCGATGGTGACCACTCTCGATGTGGTCGAGGGCATGCAGTTCGACCGCGGCTACCTCAGCCCCTACTTCGTAACCGACGCCGAGGCGATGGAATGCGTGCTCGAGGATGTCTTCATCCTCATCCACGAGAAGAAGATATCCAACATCAAGGACATCCTGCCCATCCTCGAGAAGATCGCCCAGCTCGGCAAGCCCCTTCTCATCATCGCCGAGGACGTCGAGGGCGAGGCCCTCGCGACCCTGGTCGTGAACAAGGTTCGCGGCATGCTCCACGTGGCGGCCGTGAAGGCACCCGGTTACGGCGACCGCCGCAAGGCCATGCTCGAGGACATCGCAGTCCTCACCGGCGGGCGTGCGATCACCGAGGATCTCGGCATCAAGCTCGAGAACATCACGCTCCAGGATCTCGGCAAGGCCAAGCGCATCACGATCGACAAGGACAACACCACCATCGTCGAGGGCGCGGGCGAGACCGACGCCATCAAGGGCCGCGTCAATCAGATCCGCAAGCAGATCGAGGACACCACCTCCGACTACGACAAGGAGAAGCTGCAGGAGCGTCTGGCCAAGCTGGCCGGAGGCGTCGCCCGCGTGAACGTCGGGGCCGCCACCGAGACCGAGATGAAGGAGAAGAAGGCCCGCGTAGAGGACGCTCTCCACGCGACCAGGGCCGCCGTCGAGGAAGGCATCGTCCCCGGAGGCGGCGTCGCCCTGCTCAGGTGCGAGGCCGCACTGGACAAGATGAAGCTCGAAGGCGACGAGAAGACCGGCGCGGAAATCGTCCGTCGCTGCCTCAACGAGCCGCTTCGCCAGCTCGTAGTGAACGCCGGGCTCGAGGGCGCGATCGTCGTCGAGAAGGTTCGCTCGCTCGGCGGAAGCAAGGGCCTGAACGTTCAGACCAACGAGTATGTCGACATGTTCGAGGCGGGCATCGTCGATCCGACGATGGTCACCCGCACCGCCCTCCAGAATGCCGCGAGCATCGCCGGACTCCTGATCACGACCGAGTGCGTGATCACCGAGATCCCCGAGCCCGAGAAGGCTCCGGCCCCGGGCGCCGGCGGCATGGGGGACATGTACTAGAGAAGCGGTTTCCGGCGTCCGGCTCGGGGAGAAACTGATCCGGACGTGCGGAACCGGGTTGAAACCGGAACGCTCACCGAGGCCCGGAGCCCGCTCCGGGCCTCCCCCTTATCAGATCGTTTTTAACATTTGGACCAAACTCGGCCCCGGAAGGACACGGAAGCCGCTCCGGGGAGCCAGTACCGGCCCGGTGCGGCTATATTAGCGAACCCCTCATCCGGAAGGTCGGAATGTCGATCATCACCATAGAATGCAGCGGTGTCGGATTCGCCGGCGTAGAGGCGGCCAGGGCGGGGGCTCCCGCGGTGCTCGCCGCCTCCGCCCGCGAGGCCGTCGCAAAGTCCAGGGCCGCGATCGACGCGGCGGTTTCGGCGGTTCGTCCGACCTACGGGATCAACACAGGATTCGGCAGGCTGGCCTCGACCGTCATCGACGGGGACTCCCTCGCCGAACTCCAGCGCAATCTCCTCGTGAGCCACGCCTGCGGTACCGGGCCGCTCGTGCCTCCGGACATCGTCCGGGTCGCGATGATTCTCAGAGCCGCATCGCTCGCCCGCGGCAGATCCGGGATCAGGCCGGAGACGCTCGACTGCCTCCTCGCCGTCTACAATGCCGGGATCATCCCGGCGGTCCCCTCGAGAGGCTCGCTCGGAGCCTCCGGAGATCTGGCCCCTCTGGCGCACATGTGCCTTCCGCTCCTGGGCGAGGGGGAGGTCCTGGGGGAGAACGGCGCGATCCTCCCGGGCGCCGCCGCTCTGGCTTCCTCGGGAATCGCTCCTGTCGTGCTGCAGGCCAAGGAGGGGCTCGCGCTGATAAACGGAACCCCGGTCCTCACCGCCTACGCCGCCTGTTCGCTGCTGGACCTCGCGAAGCTGATGGATGCGGCCGACGTCGCCGCGGCGATGTCCGCGGAGGTGCTGCTCGCCACGACTTCCGCATTCGACGCTGAACTCGTGGCCCTGCGCCCCCACCCCGGCGCCGTCGCATCCGCCTTGAACCTGAGGGCGGCCCTCTCGGGGAGCGCCATAGTCGAATCCCACAGGGACTGCCCCAGGGTCCAGGACGCCTATTCGATAAGGTGCACGCCCCAGGTGCACGGAGCATCGCGCGACGCGGCCCGGTACGCCGGAAGCGTCATCTCCGTCGAGCTGGCGTCGGTTACGGACAACCCCCTGATGCTGCCGGACGGCTCCTTCCAGAGCGGCGGCAACTTCCACGGGCAGCCCGTGGCATTCGCGGCCGACCACCTCTGCCTGGCTGCATCCGAACTGGGAGCGATCTCGGAGAGGCGTACCGAACGCCTCCTCAATCCCGATCTGAGCGGCCTTCCGGCCTTCCTGGCCGCCCGGCCCGGTCTCGATTCCGGCCTGATGATCGCCCAGTACACCTCGGCCGCGCTCGCCAGCGAGAACAAGATCCTCTGTCACCCGGCCAGCGTGGACAGCATCCCCGTCAGCGGAGCCCAGGAGGATCACGTCTCGATGGGGGCGGTTTCCGCCAGAAAGGCGATGGACGTGGTGACGAACGCCAGGTACATCGTCGCCACGGAGCTGTACTGTGCATTCAGGGCCTACGCGATGCTGGACCGGCAGGGCAGGGGCGCCGGAACCGGCGCCGCGTTCGATGCGATCTCCGCCGTGGCCTCTACCGACGCCGGGGAGAGGCGTTTCGATGGCGAGATAGCTGCCGTAGGCGGATTGATCGCCTCGGGCGAGTTCAGCAGGATTCTCTCGGACTGCGGAGGGGTCGCCTGCCGGAGCGTGCTGCCCGAGTAGCGGAGCGCTGCGGCATCCGGTGTACGGAAAGCGGGCGGACGGCTACTCCACGAAGTGGAAGACCCGCGTGTGGTCGAGGATCCATGACGCTGTGCGGTCGTCGGTACAGCCCTCGCCCATCATGACGATCGCGGCGTCGAGATCCGATCCGGTGAGGCGGAGACGGCTGCCCGGGATGTCCACGCAGATCCCCTTCACGGGCCATCCCGAGAGGATGCTGTCCACTATGGTGAAAACCACCCCGCCGTAGCGCTTGAGGAGAGTGTCCCCCTCCACGAGAGAGCCTTCGATGCCTATCACGATCGCAGTGTCCAGGACGGTGGCCGAAAGCGCCGGAACCCCGATCGAGCGAAGGTCTTCAACTATGCCGGCACTGGCTGCGCCGTGCATCGCAAACAGGAGTGCGGCGACGGCCGCGATTGCTGTCAGTGCGTTTTTCATAGGCTCGATGAGATAACACCTGCGGGATCGTCTGAAAAGCCTTGACTGAGGCTTCCCGCTCTGACACTATCCCTTCATGGGAACGATGGCACTCCTTGTCTGTCTCGTCGCGGGCGATACACCGCCGCGCATCCCCGGTGATCTCCTGCTGCTCGACTCCGCCGTCTCCGGCCTCCTGGACGCCTATCTGGAGGCTGTTCCCGAGTGCCCGGCACGGGAGGACACTCCCGTGCGGCAATGGCTTCTCGACTTGGCCGGAACCCGCGCAGGGGCCTCCCTGAGGGACGCCTCGACCCTCATCCGAAGATCCCGGTCGGATTGTTTACGATCCCGGCTGAAGCATTATCTTTGGGCCTGTAAGGCCTGTCTGGATACCTTCTCGGAACTGAGGAACATGTACCGCCCGGGAGCGATTCCCGATTCCGCGGCATGCATCGCAGCCGAGTCGGAGCTGATAGCGGCCGACGGCGCATGGCTCGAAGCCGGCCTTTCGCTGTTCGGCCTGCTCGCGGAAGAAGGATGGAGATGAACCCGGACGAAACTACCTGCAGGGAGAAGCTTGATCACGCCGAGCGGCTCAAGGGCGGCGTGATAATGGATGTTGTGACGGAGGAGCACGCCAGGATCGCCCAGGAGGCCGGCGCCGTCGCGGTGATGGCGCTGGAGAGGGTTCCGGCCGACATCAGGGCTGCGGGCGGCGTGGCGCGCATGTCTGATCCGGACATGATCAGGCGCATCCAGAAGGCGGTAACGATTCCCGTCATGGCCAAGTGCCGTATCGGGCACTTCGTCGAGGCGCAGATCCTCGAGGCGCTGGAGATCGACTTCATCGACGAGTCCGAGGTGCTCACCCCGGCCGACGAGAAGTACCATATCGACAAGCGGGCCTTCAAGGTGCCCTTCGTGTGCGGGGCCACCGATCTCGGGGAGGCCCTGAGGAGGATAGGCGAGGGCGCCGCCATGATCAGGACCAAGGGCGAAGCCGGTACGGGCAACATCGTAGAGGCCGTCCGTCATGCAAGAACGGTAAACTCCGAAATCCGCAGGATCGCAACCCTCGGCAACGAAGAACTCATGACCACCGCCAAGCTCATGGGCGCTCCATACGACCTCGTGCGGTTCGTCAGGGACAACGGGCGCCTGCCCGTGGTGAACTTCGCCGCGGGAGGCGTCGCGACTCCCGCCGATGCCGCCCTGATGATGCAGCTCGGCATGGATGGAGTGTTCGTCGGCAGCGGAATCTTCAAGAGTTCCGATCCCGAGCGCAGGGCGAAGGCCATCGTGAAGGCCGTCAGCCGGTTCGACAAGCCGGAAATCCTTGCCGAGGTCTCCGCCGGTCTCGGTGAGGCGATGCCCGGGATAAGCCTGTCCGACATGCCCGAGGCCGACAGGATGGCCCGCAGGGGCTGGTAAATGGCCTGCAGGCGTCCTGGCTCTCCAGGGCGGTGTGCGGGAACATGTGGAACGGCCTTCGGCGCGCTCCTGCCGTCCTCCTTCAATCACGAGCCTGCTGGAGACGACATGATCCACCGGCCGTTCCAGGAGGCCGCCCTTGGCTGAGTGGGCCGGGGATTCTCTCTGCATAGACTGTTTCCGAAGGGGCCTGGGCTCCTTCATGAGCACAGGCGGCATTCCTGACGATGAAGCCGCCGCTCTGCTCGACGGATACATGGCCGAGATCGTGCGGCGCATCGAAGCCTGTGATCCTCCTCCGATCGCCGGGGCGGCGGTTTACCGGGATCTTCGGAGAAGACTCGGCGGAGCCGATGTCTTCCGGGAAGTGAAGAATTTCTTCACTGAGTCCCTCTGCGGGATGCTCCCCGATCTCCGTGCCGCCGTCTCTGCATCCCCGGAACCGTTTCTGGAGGCTCTGGGGCTTGCCGCCTGGGGTAATCTGATAGACGTAGCCCAGAACCGGCCCCTCCCCGAACCCGGCGAACTCGCGTCCAGGGTGGGCATGCCGCCTGACGTGGACGAGAGGGAGGCCTTCGCAGCCATGCTCGGCAGAGGCGGCACCCTTCTAATCCTCGGCGACAACGCCGGAGAGACGGTCTTCGACCGTCTGGCGCTGGAGTTCCTGCCGGCGGGGGTTCGCGCATTCTATGCCGTGAGGCCCGAACCGGTGTTGAACGATGCCACCCGCCTGGACGCCCTCTCTGCAGGTATAGACGACTTCGCCACGATCATCTCGACGGGCATGGACGCCCCCACCGTGACACTGGAAGGGGCCGGCCCCGAACTCGCATCGGCCGTCGCCTGTGCGGATGCGATCCTCGCCAAGGGACAGGGCAATCTCGAGGGGCTGTACGGATGCACGGACCCCCGCCTGTTCCATTCGTTGGCCGTGAAGTGCGGAGTCATCTCCAGGCTGACCGGCCTCGAGGTCGGCAGCGCAGTCTTCGCGAACTGCCGCACCCTCTCCGGGAGGTGACCTCGATGCCCATCTACGAGTATCTCTGCAGCAGGTGCAACCTGATCTTCCAGTTCTTCGTCCGATCCTCCGGCGCCCCCGCCCCCTCCTGCCCGAAGTGCGGTTACGGAGAGCTGGAACGCGTGATGAGCGCATTCTCCACTTCCCGCAGCTCGTCCGCCCCCTTCTCCGGCGGTTCGGAGCCCGATCTGTCGGGCCTGGACGAGAGCGATCCGAGGGCGATGGCCCGGACCATCAGGAACATGGCTCTCGAGATGGGCGAGGATCTCGGCCCGGAACTGGACGAGGCCATCTCAAGGCTCGAGGCCGGAGAGGATCCCGAGCAGGTCGAGAGGGACATGGAGGATGCCGGTCTGGGAGACGACGAAGACGAGGGAGGGAGCGGGGGAGCGTTTCCCCCCGCCGCCGGCCCTCGCCGCGACCCCGGACTCTATGACGCCTGAGGTATTACCGGGAACACCCGGAGCCTCAGGGAAGCCGTGCGCCGGACGACTCGTCCCCGAAGGACCAGAGCTGCCGTTCCAGCGGGCCTGACCCGTCCCGGGTCTTTCAGGCGAAGAAGCTCCTGATCGCGTCCGCCACCTCCTGCTGCTGTTCCGGCGTGATCTCCGGGAACATCGGCAGGGTGATGTTGCAGGCGCTGTTGTACTCCGAGAGGGGGAAGTCGCCCTCGTGGTATCCCAGGCCGGCGTAGGCCTTCTGAAGGTGCAGCGGGCGGGGGTAGTGAAGCCCCGTGCCTATGCCCCTCCCGCCGAGGAAAACCCCGAGTTCCCTCCTCGCCGGGGTATGGACGGGATAGAGGTGGAGCGCGTTCACAACACCCTCCTCCTCGACGGGCAGCTCCAGCGGGAGGCCGGCCAGCAGGTCTGAATAGCGGATCGCGGCTTCCGCACGCCTTCGGTTCCAGTCCGGCAGATAGCGCAGCTTCACGCCCAGGACGACCCCCTGGATCGCCTCCATCCGGTAGTTGTGCCCGATCCGCTCGTAGAAGTACTTCTCGCTCGAACCGTGGTCCCTGAACGAACGAATCGCGGCGGCGACGGCGTCGGAGTTCGTAGTGACCGCGCCTCCCTCGCCCCAGGCGCCCAGATTCTTGCCCGGGTAGAAGCTGAATGCCGCCGCGTGTCCGAAGGAGCCGGCCGTCCTGCCCCGCCTGGAGGCGCCGTGGGCCTGGCATGCGTCCTCGAAGAGGAGCAGCCCGAACCGCTCCGCTATGCGCTCGAATACGGCCATTTCCGCCGGGCGGCCGTACAGGTCCACCGGAAGGATCGCGGAGACCGGTGCGCCGCTCTTCGGGTCCACCGGCCTGCCGGACCGCGAGTTCTCCTCTAGGAACGCCTCCACGGCATCCGGGCAGAGGTTCCATGTCCCCCTGGCAACATCCACGAAGACGGGGACGAGGCCCGCCAGAACGACTCCCTCTGCCGTAGCCGTAAAAGTGTTGGGAGGCATGATCACGCCGCTGCCGCGGGGCAGGTCCGACACCGCCAGCATCGCGTGGACCGCGTCCGTGCCGCTGGACACCGCCACGCAGTGGGCCGTGCCGCAGAAGGCGGCGAAGTCCTCCTCGAAGGCCTTAACCCTGGGTCCGAGGATGTAGGCCGCGTTCTCGAAGACCTCCATCATCCCGGAGATGATCTCCTGCCCGACAGCGGCGTACTGCTGCTTCAGATCGAGGAACGGTACTGGCATGCATTCTCCGGTGGTCCTACAGACCGCTTTGTGGCTCCCTGGCGGACCACGCCGCCATGAGTCTCCTGCGCGCGATGCCCCTCCAGACGAGCGAAAAGAAGAACGGACTCTCCGGGTAGTTTCCGAGATCCATGAGAATGTGCAGCATGGCCCCGGCGGCGATGCCGGCGAGGATGGCGTCTCCCAGCAGAAGTCCGGGCAGGCCGTAGAGCAGGATCAGTTCGACGGAATGAAGAACGGGGAATGACCAGCCCGCCGGAACCCTCCGCCGGAATCCGTATCTCTCGCCCAGGCCCCTCTCGTTGTGCAGAAGGCTCGCGATCATCGCACGAGGGGTCGCCGGGAGGCCGGACGAAAGGAAGAGTTCGGCATGATCGACGTCCAGTAGGCTGCCCGAGAGGAACAGGGACGCCCCGAACCCCGGCGATACCGCAAGACAGCCAGCCGCTCCGGCGACGGCCGATGCGGCCATGTGGAGAGAGGCTCGCATGGAGGCAGCCCGTCATTTCACGAGGATGTAGTTGCGGTATTCGCCGAGCTTTCTTCCGAGCAGGCGCTCGACCGCGCTGAGCAGCCTGGTCGAAAACCTCAGGTGCCTGTGATCCGGCATCGTGGTCGGATCGCGGAAGTCCTCGGCTCTCCAGCTCTTCGATTCGATCCTCCCGCGCATGACGGCGGGGTGGGTTCCCCGGAACGGGGCGACCTTCTCCAGAGGGCCGTAGTCCCAGGGTCTGCCGGGCTCAGGATGCCGCTTCTCGACCCATCCCTTGTCGTGGTGAAGACTGTCCAGCGCGATCGTCTTCCTTCGCATCACTTCGGGGTGCCTCACCCAGCCGTAGTGGTAGATGAAGGCCCCGGTGTCCGCCACCCTGAGCTTCTCTCCGTTTTTCCTGAAGCTCTGAGCGCTCTTCCAGCTCCGGATCGACGGGGAGTTGCGGACGATCCTGATCTCGCGGCTGTACCAGTTGTGCGCCCTCTGTACCCGCGTGTAATCGCCCCAGAAGTGGTTGTAGTGAAACAGGAGCCCCTCCACGTCCTCACGCCGGTCGTACTTCCGGACAGCCTCCCTGATCCTTCCATAATCCTGCTCGTGGAGAACCTCGTCGGCCTGGAGGTACAGACACCAGGGGGAGGAGCACTCGTCCAGCGCCAGGTTGGTCTGGTCGGCGTTGGTGGCTCCGTGTACGAACCTGGAAGGATCCCAGACGGACCTGATGATCCTTATCCCGGGGTCGCCGATTCCCTCGACCATGGCTACCGTATCGTCGGTACAGTCGCCGATGTTCACTATGAACTCGCTCACCAGCGGCAGGGCGGACAGGATGGCCTCCCGGAGAGGATAGTCAAGCCTGATCGCGTCCCTGACGAAAGTGAAGCCCGATATTGCTGGCGTGTCGGCCATGAGTGCTCCCTGTCGGTCGTTGCGGCACGGCTCCTGCGCGGGTATTGTCCGGGCGGGATTGGAGGATGCCTTGGGTCTGTCAGTCGCGATTATAGCTCTGGACGAGGAGGATGACCTTCCGGGCTGCCTGGCCTCGGTCGGATTCGCCGACGAGATAGTCCTGGTCGATTCCGGAAGCAGGGACGCCACGGCGTCCATAGCGGAGAGGGCCGGCGCCAGGGTTCTCGAACGCCCGTTCGACGACTTCTCCTCGCAGAAGCAGTTCGCATGCGACAGCACCACATGCGACTGGATACTCGTGCTCGACGCCGACGAGAGAGTCTCGCCCTGCTTCGGGGAGGCCTTCTCCGAAGCGCTTTCCTCCGGGGAGGCTGCGGCCTACAGGATAGAGAGACGGACCTCCTATCTGGGCCGTGTGCTCCGCTTCGGCCCGTGGTCTTCCGACCGTCCCCTCAGGCTTTTCAGACGCGGCTCCGCGAGCTTCGGCGCCGAGACCGTGCACGAGAGCCTCCGCGCGGACTGCCCTGCGCCCGTCCTCAGAGGGGCCTGGATAGAACACAGACCCTATTGCGACGTCCGGGAGCACATGGAGAAGATGGCCAGATACGCATCCCTCTGGGCGGTTCAGGAGAGGGCCCGCGGCAGGCGGGCCACGGTGCTGGACATCCTGTTCAGGCCGCAGTGGAGGTTCTTCAGGGGAGCCGTCCTCCAGCTCGGTCTGCTGGACGGAATGCCCGGGCTCGCAGCCTCGGTCAGCTCGGCCGTCTATGCCTACTGGAAGTACTTGGCTCTGTACGAACTCTCGGGGAGAGGGACCGCGCCCCGGTGATTCCCGCCGCGGCCGGGTCAGGGCAGATTGACGATCCTGTCCACCCCGTCGAGACGCCCGCCGGCGACCGGCTCCGCAGAGCCTGGAACGAAGAGACTCCAGTCCACGCCTGCATCCGAGGGCAGTCCGAAATGGAGTACTGCGCCGTCCTGGCACGTGGTGCCGCTTCCGCCGCTTACCTGCCTCAGCCTGGCCACGCCCTCCTGAACGATCTCGACCGTGCAGCCGATACCGGAGGCGTTCACGGCCTCCGGCGGATCGACCTCCACCAGCAGCCAGCGGCCTCCTTCCGTGACGTTCCTGAAGAGCCTCATGCCGCTCCCCGACCCGACGGCCAGGTCCAGCCTGCCGTCCCTGTCGAAGTCCGCCGAGGCCGCGCCCCAGCCGTTGTGCACCCTGGTTCCCGACAGAAGGGTGACGTCCAGGAAGGTTCCGTCGGGCTGCTGGAGGTACATGAAGCTCCGCCGCCCCTCGTAAACCGAGGTGATGTAGAGGTCGAGCAGGCCGTCGTTGTTCCAGTCCCCCCATGCCGGGACTGAGTGGGTCTCCTCGTATCCGATCCCCCTGGCTGCCCTCTCGTCGCGGAACGACCCGTTCTCGTCGACCAGGAGTTCGCTCCTGTCGGAGATGTCGATAAACCTGGGGTGCGCCAGGTTCGCGCTGAAGAGGTCCCAGTCGCCGTCGTTGTCGAAGTCGGCCCAGGCGCTGCCGATGGTGTGCCCCCACCAGCCGTCCTTGTCATGCCCGGCCACCCCGGCCTCCAGTGCGGAAGACGCCGCCGTGCCGTCCCTGTTCTCCCACAGGAAGTTCTCCTGGAGGCGGTAGTTGGACACGAAGACATCTACGTCGCCGTCCCGGTCGAAGTCGCACGGGCTCACGCCCCTGCCGCAGAGGGCGACATCCCTGAAGGGGATCATGCCGGCCGCCTCCGTCGCCTCGATGAAGCTTTCCGGGCCGCCGAGATAGAATCTGTCGGGAGTGCCCTTCCCGAGGGTTCCGGGCTCCTCGTAGCAGGCGAAGTAGACGTCGAGAAAACCGTCCGCGTTCCAGTCGAGGAGTCCGACTCCTTCCACGGAGGATGGAACAGGGAGGATCCCCATGTCGCAGCCGGCGTCGCGGAAGCCCCCGGAGTCGTTGATGAAGACCCGCGGGGCAGACCCGGAGCAGGCCAGATCGGCGTCGCCGTCGCGGTCCAGGTCGCCGGCGACCCATTCCGAGCCCGGCAGGAGGTCGAGCCCCGAAGCGGAGGTGATGTCGGTGAAGGCGAGCCCGGCGTCGTTCCTGAAGAGCCTGCCGCCTGCCAGCAGATCCTCCCAGCCGTCGTTGTCGATGTCGGCCCAGGCGATGCGGCCCGCGGGCAGCGGCAGGGTGTCGGAGAGCATCCATGTGACGTCCTCGAAGACGGGTCCGGCGTATCCCGCCTTTGCACGGGCGGAGTCGGGCCAGGAGGGGCCCCATGCCTCCTCCAGCTCATGGATCGAGAGCCCGGCCCACCGGTCCGCCGTGTCTCCGAGTTCCGCGGAACGGAGGAAGGCCTCGGGGGCGTCGAAGGAGTTGCGGAGCTTCCTCAGCCTTCCCTCCAGCCACCATGTCGCGGCGAGAGTGTGATGGTCGTCCGGCCCGAAGAAATCCGGGTCTTCGAGATATGGCCGGATGACCTCCGAGGCCTCGGCGGGACGGTCCAGCTCCATCAGGGCCCATGCCCGCCGGAAGGCCAGATCGACGCCGACCGCGGGCATGGTGAGCGCTCTCTCCTGCTTCCGCAGCCCGGCCATCGTCCAGTTCCCGGACTCGAGCGCGTTGAAGCCCCTGTCTGCGAATGCCAGCGCCTCCTCCCAGGACGAGTCCCTGTCGATCGAGAGGGCCGCGCCCGTCAGGAAGGGGAGGGGGTCGTCGGGGCAGTCCGCTGCCCAGAGAGCAATCTCGTCCCGCCAGTTCAGGGAGTCGGCGGTGCCCAGAAGCGCTGATACCCGGTACTGCCGTGCCCGCGAGCGCCAGGTCGCGTCGGCCCAGCCCCATTCGTCGATGAAGTCCGAAAGGACGGCGGCTCTGGCCGAATCGTCCTCCCATACCGGAGCCTGGGCGTCCCAGAAGATTCCGCAGAGCATGTCCGCGGCCTCGGGCGAGCCGGGCCATCTCCGGCATGCCAGGGCGGTCGTGCGTTCGAAGAGACCGGGGGCGTCCAGCAGCGATGCAAGGCTTGCCAGGGCGGCGGCTTCGGCTGCCGTCGCCGGAGGGTGGAGTCCTTCCAGCCTGTATGCGGCGGATTCGATCGGCATTGCCCGGGAGGCGTCGCTCCAATCCCCGAGAACCGCAGTCCACAGGCGCAGCAGTGAGCCGGCCGAGCCAGAGGCCTCGTGCACGAGCGTGAAGAGGTGCGCGGCCATGGCGTATTCGCCTGCAGCCAGGTAGACCTCTGCCGCCAGAGAGTCGTTCGAGGCGAGATCCAGGGCGGCATCGAAGCGCCTCAGGGCCAGCTCCTCGTCGAAGCCGGCCGCCAGGACGGCGATAAACAGGGCAGTCGTCATGACCCCTCCGCATGGCCGGGCTGGTCCGCCCGGGTCACGAGTACAATACTCCAGTGACGGAGAGGCGGTATATGCGTCAGAACGGAATCGTGAAACGCACGGGAGACGACGGGAGGGCCCTGGTCGCCCTGATGGGCGCCGACGGATGCGCGGCCTGCTCGTCAAAGGGCGGATGTGGGATCTTCTGCTCCTCGGGCGGCCCCAAGGAGGCATGGGTCGCCAACGAGGCCGGTGCCTCGCAGGGGGACAGGGTGGAGATAGAACTCTCGCCGCGCGCCTGCCTCGCACTGTCGGGGGCGATGTTCATCGTCCCGGTGATTGTCCTGGTGGTGTCTCTCGCGCTGCTCCCGCCCGGAGCCGATTCCGTCAGGACCGCCATTCATGCACTAGCGGGGCTCGTGCTCGGAATCGCCTCGGGCGTTCTGCTGTCACGGGCGATGTCGAAGAAGAGGGATTTCGATCTGAAGATTGTGTCGATCATCGGCCCGGAGAGGCCGGAGTGACCGTGGCCTCGACCCGGAAGGAGCGTGGAATCGGATGAGGGAACTGGCCGCGTTCGCAGTTTCGGAGCTGGCCGCCTCCGGAGTCGAGTATGGCGACGCCCGCGTGGAGGACAGGGCCGTCGAGAGCATGACATTCCGCGGAATGCGCCTGGAGGATGCCGTCGATTCCACGAGCGAGGGAGTCGGCGTGAGAGCGATCGTCAACGGCTGCTGGGGCTTCGCGTCCTCGACCGGCCTCGACAGGGAGGCGGTTTCGACGGCGGTGGAGCGGGCTGTCAGAATCGCCGCATCCGGAGCGGGGAAGACAGGCAGCCGTGTCAGGCTCTCCGCCCAGACGCCCCGGATGGGTTCCTATTCCTCGCCATGCATCGAGGATCCGTTTGGAGTCGACAAGTCGGAGAAGATGGGCCTCCTCGAGGAATGCTCCCGGATCATGAACTCGGATTCCGCCATCACCTCGACATACGCTCAGCTCCACTCGGAGCGCATCGACAGGGTCTTGGCCAGCACCGAGGGCACTCTGGTCGAGTCGCACCTGATACATACCCAGCCCTTCCTCCAGGCCTTCGCAGTGCACGGCGGGGACGCACAGAGCAGATCCCTCCAGACCGGGGCGAGGGCTGCAGGCTGGGAGTGGATCAGGGAGAACGATCTGCTGGCCGCCTCGGAGCGGGTGCGGGACGAGGCGATCGAAAAGGTTATGGCGCCGGAGGGGCCGTCCGGCGTGATGGATCTCGTTCTCGACGGTCTGAACCTGAGCCTGACAATGCACGAGTCCGTAGGACACGCGACGGAGAGCGACAGGGCGCTGGGCTGGGAGGCCAACATGGCCGGCCGCACGTTCGTCCGGCTCTCGGACCCGGGGAGCCTCAGGTACGGGTCGGACATCGTCAATTTCACGGCGGACAATACAATGCCGATCGGACTGGCATCCTGGGGCTGGGACGACGACGGAACTCCCTGCCAGAAATGGCATACTGTCAGGAACGGGATCTTCCAGGAGTTCGGCACTGTCCGTGAAACGGCCCTGCTCGTGGGGAGGGATGCGAGCAGGGGCTGCTGCCGCGCCCAGGACTTCGGGTTCTTCCCCATCAACAGGCAGCCCAACTTCTACCTCGAACCATCGCTGGAACCTGTGACTCCCGACGATCTGATCTCCGGAATCGCACGCGGCATCTTCATCCAGGGCCGCGGTTCGTTCAGCATAGACCAGAACAGGGTCAACTTCCAGTTCGGAGGCGACTTCTTCCGCGAGATACGCGACGGGAAGCTCGGCGGGCCGCTGAAGAAGGTTCTCTACGGGGCCAGGACCACCGAGTTCTGGGGCGCCTGCGACGGGATTGCCGATGCGAGGTTCTTCCAGCCCATGGGGCTGCTTACGTGCGGAAAGGGCGAGCCGATGCAGGGCGCCCGGATGACCCACGGGGCGAGTCCGGCCAGGTTCCGGGGCATCACCGTCGGGGGAGGTGTGAGATGACCCGCGGGGAAATGCTCGATTTCGTGCAGAGGGTGCTCGACGCCGTCCCCGTAGAGCATGCCGTGGCGGAACTCGGCGAGGAGAGGTCCGCATCCGTCCGATTCGGGCGGAATGCGATCACCCAGAACGTGGACACGTTCAGGAGGGAACTCAGGCTCTGGATCGGAGACGGTTCGAGGAAGACGGAATACCGCACCCACAGGATCGACACCGCAGCGATCCAGGACATGGTGCGGGAGGCGGTCGCCCGGCTCCGGAACTCGCCGCCCGACCCGGAATACGTGCCTCCCGCGGACGGGGGACAGATCTACCGTACGGTCGACGCATGGGATGAGTCGACGGGCGGCATCGACCCGGGGCCGAGGATGGATGCCGCCGCGAGTGCGGTTTCAGCGGCAGAGGCTGCGGGAGCCGAGGCGGCCGGCATATCCCGGATGGATTCGAGCAGGAGGGCGCTTGCCACCAGCACGGGCAACCTGTGCTTCCATGAGGCGACTGCGGGGATCTTCCAGCTCACGGTCCTCGCCGGCTCGGGGTCCAGCTACAGGTCGACGGTGTCGAAGGCCTGGAGCGCCATTCCGGTTCGCAGGATCGTGGATGAAGTGGTCGCAGAGGCGCTCTCCGCACGAAATCCAGCGGATTCCCAACCCGGGGAGATCGACGTGGTGCTGGAGCCGCAGGCGGTGGCGGACCTGGTCTCCTTTGTACTGTACTCTCTGAATGCGCGCGAGTCCGACGAGGGGCTCACGGTCTTCACCGGCAGGGAGGGCAGCAGGGTCGCTTCGGAGAGGTTCACCCTCGAGAGCGACATGAACGGGGAGGTTCCAGGCACCCCCTTCGACAGAGACGGTTTCGCCGCCGACGATCAGGTCTGGATAGAGTCGGGAGTGCTGCGCACCATGATGCGGGACAGGTTCTGGGCCGGGAAGACCGGCCTGCCGGCGGTTGTGAGTCCCGGTTGCTTCAGCGTCCCGGGCGGAGAGGGAACCGCGGCGGACCTGGCCGCGCAGAGCAGGAGGTGCCTGCGCATCAGGCGCTTCTGGTACATCCGTTTCGTGGACCAGAAGACGCTGACCCTGACAGGGATGACCCGGGACGGCGTGTTCCTCTGCGAGAATGGTTCGGTGACGCCTGTGAAGGACTTCAGGTGGAACTGGAAGCCCCTCGAACTCTTTTCGAGGATCGAGGCGCTGGGCACCCCGGAACGCAAGGGCTTCATGACCGTTCCACCGATGCTTCTTCGCAGCATCCCCGTCTGAAGAGCGGAGATCAGATCGTTTTTACAATCTGGACCAAACTCCCAAATCCAAAGGGCAGCATTCGTTTATACGTTAGGTCCAGATTGTAAAAACGATCTGGTTTTCCCCGTTTGGACCAGATGTTAAAAACGATCTGACAGGCTACCAGAGGAAGCGGAAGCCGGCGAAGGTTTCGCCCTCCAGTTGTCTGAAGGGTTGCGTATCCCTCGGATAGTGGGTGAGGTGCAGCTCGAAGGACGTGTCGCCGCCTCCGGGCGTATATCGCGTGTAGGCCTCCAGCCGGTGGCGGGACGACGTGTCTCCGTCATCGTGGAAGAAGAACTCTGGCCTGTAGCGGAAGCCTCCGGACCACGACCGCCAGGCCGCGAGCGGCATGTCGGCCTCGGCCTGCAGGGACCAGTCGAAGTCGTGCCCCTTCTGGAAGCTCTCACCCCTGGGGCGGTAGAGTCCTACCGAGGCCCAGCCCGACGGGATGCCTCCCGAAGGCATGAATAACGGGTCGGGAGGGGGTTCGAAGCCCGTTTCGAACAGCACCGCGCCTGCCTTTATGTTGTTCATGTACTCCGAGAGCGTGTCCGGCATGTCGATGTTGTGGAAGCACTCGTGGTCGGTATAGAGCCTCGCCTCGCCCCATCCGGTGTTCCATGCGAATTCGAGCTGGATGTTCCAGTGTCCCCCGTAGATGTTGAACTTCATGTCGGGGTTGTTCCAGCTCTCGCCCATGTAGGTGTCCATCTCGAACCCGAGCCTCGTGGAGAACCTGCCGGCCTCGACAGGAGTGACCCTGGCGGCGATCTCGCCGTAGACGAAGTGGGCGACGTCCGAATCGAAGAACTTGAATACGCCGAGCTTGCCGTCGGCGGTCATGGGAAACTCGACCGCCGATGGCAGGGATATGGCGAGGATCAGAGCGATGGAAGACATCAGGCGTCCGGTTCGAGGAATGAGAGCAGATCCCTGACCTCTGCTCCGGGCTCGCTCAGGAATGGCAGGGCTGCGGTCAGGGCCTTTGCGAAGACCGTCTCCGGGACGGCGCCCTCGAAGAACAGCCTGTCTTCCACGACCGTTCTCGGGACTCCCTGGACGGAATAACGCATTGAGAGTGCGGGGAACTCTTCAGCCTCCACGATCTCGGCCCTTATCCCCGGGCTTGCCGCCGCGAGCCTAGCCGCGGCGACCGCGGCCCTGGGGCAGTGAGGACAGGTGGGCGTGACGAAGACCCTGATCCGGAGGTCGCGGTTCAGCGCAGACACCAGGGCGTCCACGTCCGGTCCGGCGGCGGCGATGCCCGCACCCGCGTCGGTGATCAGCGTGAGCAGGGTCGAGAACTCGTACCCGGAAGGGGTGCCGTAGAACCTCACGCGGTCGTTAGCGCCGCTGACTATGAAGGCCGGGACGAACTCGACCGCATCGGCCTCGCGGCGGTCCGTGTCGGTGAGGGCGTTCAGCTTCTCGAGCTTCACCTTGTCCGACAGCCCGGCCAGTTCGTCGAGTATCCGCTCGGTGTCCAGGCATCCCTCGCAGTTGAGCCTCTGGGTGTATAGCCTGAGCGTTACGCTCCGCGGCATGTCCTGGAAGAGTCTGCCGACTTTTTCGGCGTCTGCGGCCGACAGCAGCCCCACAGCCCTAGCCTCCCAGTCCGAGCCGGTGCCAGGCCGCCGATGCGGCCCTCGCCCCGTCCGCGGCTGCGGTGACGACCTGTCTGAGCGGGTTGGAGGTCACGTCGCCGGCGGCAAAGACGCAGTCGTGCGATGTCAGCACGATGTCCCTGGTCCAGACCGTGCCGTCCCCGTTGAGGCGGACGAGCCCGGCAAAGGGCTCCGTGGCGGGCTTCCGGCCCACATAGACGAACACTCCGTCCACCTGAATCTCCGACTGCCCCCCGGGGGTATCGAGTAGAGCCGATTCCACGCCGGAAGTGCCCCGGATCTCGAGGAGCCTGGTGTTCCAGAGTACATCCACCGAAGGGGACGCGAGGAGACGGTCGGCCAGTGCGGGCTCGGCCCGCAGCGCATCGCGCCTGTGGACGAGAGTGACCCTGGAGGCGAAGGAAGTCAGATGGAGGGCCTCCTTTACCGCGCTGTCGCCGCCTCCCACGACCATGACATGCCTTCCCCTGAAGAATGGCGCGTCGCAGGTGGCGCAGTAGCTGACGCCCCTGCCGTAGAATTTCTCCTCTCCCGGGACGCCCAGCCTGGCGGGCGCTGCGCCCGTGGCGATTATGAGAGCACGCGCATGCACAGGACCGCCGTCGGCCTCGATCAGCAGGCCGCCGCCATCCACGGCGGAGGCGGCCGAGACCCGTTCCGACAGGAAGACGGTGCCGGCGGAGAGTGCCTGTGAGCGCATGACGCCGATCAGGGCCTCGCCAGTGGTAGGCCCTGTGCCGGGATAGTTCTCGATCCTGTCGGTCAGGGCGGCCTGACCGCCGGGCTGCCAGCCCTCGAGGACGGCGTGCCGCATCCCGTATCTGGACAGGTATAGCGCCGCCGAGAGACCTGCAGGGCCTCCCCCCGCCGTCACCACGTCGAAACTGCGCTCGCCGGAGGACGATGCAGGCGGGATGAGACCCGCTTTAAGGTCGAGCTCCATGTGCCTAAGGGGCTGAAAACGCGATTGCCTGGAGCTGCGTGAGGAGCGAGGGCTTGTCGCGGAAGCCCACCAGCCTGTCGATCTCCTTGCCGCCCTTGAAAACGATGAGCGTGGGGACGCCCCTGATGCCGTACTGCGCGGCCTCGGACTGGTTCTGGTCGATGTCGATCTCGTAGAAGTCCCAGTCGGGCATCTCACCGGAGACCTGTTCGAGTACGGGATGGAGCATCTTGCACGGGCCGCACCAGGTGGCGCTGAAGTCGACGAGCGAGAACCTGTCCGTGACGGCCGTCACTGCAGGCAGTTCCTTCCCGGAGATCTTCCTTAGAGCCATCAACGTCTCCTTTCGAGGTGATACAAGCTGAAACTGCCGTAACGGGAAACGGGTTCCCGGAGGACGGTGCGTCTTCCCGGGCTTCACGACCCCTTCCGGGATGAGCATATTGGATGGAGGACGGGAGGTGCAAGATGAGCCTTGAAGCGAGGCTCGCCATCGAGGAGTTCGAGACCCTTGCGAAGGGCATCATCCTGAGAGGCTACTACCGGCCGGGCGGGGAGTCCGGAGCGAGCCTCAGGAAGTTCATGACAATCTCTCGCCCCGCGCTCTATCAGCTCGTGGAGGATCCCGACAGGCTCGACGCCGACGCGCTTCTCTACGTTCTCATGAGGCTCCCCGACGGCATCTGGTCCGTAAGGCAGATCACCGTCGTCAGGGAGATCAGCGGAGACGTCGCCGAGGACTTCTCGCCGGTGGAGACGAAGGCGAGACGCAGACCGACCTTCCGGACCGGACCGGATTCCTTCGTCACCGCCTTCCGGGGCGGCATGAGCGACATGGTGGATTTCATCTCCGCCATAACCTGCTTCCAGATAGAGGCCGACAAGATCAGGGCCAGACACTCGGCCTACCTCGCCAAGCTGCACGAGGATCCGCAGCACGTCTCCGTATGGCGGACCATAGAGAGCGGTGACGCGGACGCTCAGGAGCCGGGCGGGATGGAGCGCCTTTCCCTTCTCCACGAACTCTCCGTCGAGTTCCGATGCGGATACGGCGCCATCAAGGCTCTCGACTCGTCGCTCGGCGGACGCTTGGTCGAGGTCATCCGCTCGATCGCCGCCACCGGTCCGAGGGATCTCAAGGTGGTGTTCTCGGACAGATTCGGCCTGGTCGGCTCATACAGCGCCAGGGCTAAGCGATGGACCTCGCTGCTGCTCGAAACGATGAGATCGATGGGGCTTTCGGGCAGGCGCGTGCACATCGTGTCCAGCAACCGCCACAGCATAGTGAACTGCCTGTCGCCGTACCTGCGGCGGCACTGGACCGATCTCGGCATGGAGGGGCCATCGGACTATGCCGGGGCTCGAACGGCCCTCGATGAGCCGGGGAGGGCTCAGGAGCGCGCCGCGGAGGATGCCGCCGGCGGCATCCGGTCCGTTCCGGTCCCCCCGGACATGCCCTTCTGCCAGATCATCGACCTCGGCTCCCTCGACGCTTCGCTCATCGATCCCAGGCTCGCCCCGCCGGCGGATCCCTCCGGGGTGATCCTGAACATGGACTACGCCTTCGGGGAGGAGGGGTTCTTCATCTTCAACGAGATGTTCGAATCCCTGGGAGCAGACGTTTCGAGCGTCTACGTGATGGGAAAGGCGGGGACGCTGGTCGGCGGCAGGGGTGACATCATGCTGCCCTCCTACTTCGTGAAGCAGGGTTCGGGAGACGTCTACGAGGTGGACAACTGCCTGGCGACCGACGACTTCGAGGGTACGGGATGCGCCAGGGTGTACTCGGGGGGACCGATGCTGACCGTCTCGGGGACGTTCCTTCAGAACGAGGGAGTGCTGACCTATTTCAGGGACAACTGGAAGGCTCTGGGGGTAGAGATGGAAGGCATCCCCTACGCCAGGGCGGTGAAGCAGGCGCTGCTGCGGGGAAGGCTGGGCGGCTCGGTCAGGGTAGGCGTCGTGTACTACGCCTCCGATGCCCCTCTTTCCGGCGATCTCCTCTCCGTCCCGCTGGGCGGTACGGGCGTGATGCCGGCGTACGCCGCGAGTCTCGCGATCCTGAGGAGCATCATGGGCGGTTCCGGGGGCGGCCCTACTCCTTCTTCCTCTTGAGGATCATCACTGCGCCCCCGAGGCAGTCTCCTATCGCGGCGACTATCCAGCCCTCCTTCTCCTTTTCGCATACGAGCTGCGCGACGTTGTCCTTCATCTTCCAGAAGAGCTGGTTGACTTCGTGGGTCCATACCCCGTCGCCCCGGATCATCACGAGCACGCTGCCGTTGAAGACCTCGCCCAGCGTGGCCACGCTCCAGCCGTCGGGCTCGAGATCACGGATCACCTTCTCGAGGGAGCCCCTGCTCTTCCAGGAGGCCGCTATAACCTTGTGCTCCATCTCGCTCCTTCGTTGCCGCCACGTTCTCCGGCAGGATCGCCCGGACCGGAAACACTGCCGCCCGGCCTGTGAATCCCGGAACCGGGCCGCGCCTGCTAGTAGGCTCCCTTCCTGGAGAGCGCGGCAGGCAGGGTAAGCAGAAGTATCGATAAATCCATCCATATCGACCAGTTGTCGACATAGTAGAGATCCAGCTTCACCATCTCCTCGAAGCCGATCTGGCTGCGGCCGGACACCTGCCATACTCCGGTTAGGCCCGGGGTCGTCTTGAGCCTCTTCAACTGGCGCTCGGTGTACTCGGCGACCTCTTCGGGAAGCGGCGGCCTCGGGCCTACGAGGCTCATTTCGCCCCTGATCACGTTCAGGAACTGCGGCAGCTCGTCGAGGCTCCAGCGTCGGAGGAATCTACCCGAGCGGGTGACGCGCGGATCGCGCCGCATCTTGAACAGAGGGCCAGAGGCCTCGTTCATGGCCTTGAGTTCGTCCTTCATCTTGTCCGCGCCTACCTTCATGGACCTGAACTTGAGCATCCTGAAGGGCCTGTTGTTGCGGCCGAGCCGTGTCTGGGAGTAGAAGACCGGCCAGCCGTCGTCGAGCAGAATGACGGCGGACAGGATAAGGCAGGGGACGAGCAGAAGGGGAAGCGAGGCCAGCGCGACGGTCAGATCGAAGGCCCGCTTGCAGACGCTCCTCGCGCCATGGAGAGGCGGGGAGACCGACTCGATCAGGGTGGTGCTGCCGAGGCTCGTGAAGCGCGTCGTCATGCTGACAAGCGTGAACACGTCGGGCACCAGCATGTAGGAGATGCCGGCATGCTCGCAGGCGTAGATGATGTCGGCCGTCTCGTCCCTGGTGAGCGACGTGTCGGCCACGATCAGCTTCTCTATCGACCTGTCGCGCAGATAGGCGCCGAGGTCGTCCGCCCGGTCCGCCTCGATCGAGGGTTCGCACTCCCTGCCCGGCGGGCGGATGAAGCCGCAAAGGACCGCCGGGAAGGCGCCCCTGCTGCTGAGGTGCCTCGAGAGTTCGAGAGCGAGCGGGCCGCAGCCGTATATCGCAGTTCTGGAGGCAAGCCCCGACTCGAGGGCCGCCTTCCGGGTCATCTCCCTGAATACGCCGTGCCAGACCGCCAGACAGAGGGATGATGCCGGGAAGGAGAACAGCAGCACGAACCGGGAGAAGTTGAGTTCCCGCACCGCGAAGCTGAGTGCGAAGGTGATCACCACGGCGGTGAAGGTGGAACGGAGTATCCCGGCCAGCTCCTCGATCTGGTCGAGACCCCAGTTGCGGCGGTAGACCCCGAAGGCATGCATCACGATGATAGTTACTACGCCCATTACGACGCCGGCAACGAGGTAGTGGAGGGCGGAGAGCCTGAAGTCGAGGGGTCTGCCGAGCGTTCGCGAGAACAGGCCTGCCAGGAGGGAGTGCCTGAGCCAGAAGCCGAGCATGTAGACGGCGATCACGATCACGAGGTCGCCGACCGCCATCAGCAGCGCATTGATCCATTCCAGACGGTTCTTCAGCATGGCCGCGGGCATCTTCCAGTCAAGGCTCCAGGATGATCCGAGTAGAATCTAAGCATGCTCCTGAGATGCAGCCACAGGGCTCTTCCCGGCCTCCCCGCGCTTTCCCTGCGGGATTCGTGCTCCATTAAGGCGTCCGGCACGTGCCACACCTCGAAGCCGTTCTCCCATGCACGCCAGCACATCTCCACATCCTCGAAGTACAGGAAGTAGCGTTCAGACATCAGCCCGAAGGCTTCCCGGCCCCGGGCCGTTACGAACATCGCCGCTCCCACGAGCCAGTCCACTGGGGTGGGATTGTCATCGGGATTATGCGGCATGTGCCTCTCTATCGCCGCCCGGCCGGCACTGGTGCGCCCCCAGGGGGTTCTACGCGCTGCAATGGCGGACGGGTCCGGGAATCTCCTCGCCGAGGACTGGATCCGGCCGTCCGCGGAGAGGAGCCTGGGGCCTGCTATGCCGATGCCGTCGGATTCCGAGCAGAAGGCCTCCAGGCGGGAGATCGACCCGGGGCGGACTATCACGTCGGGGTTCAGGAAGAGCACCGGGCCCGGGCCGCACAGCCCGGCTGCAATGTTGTTGGCTCTCGCCAGCCCGAGGTTCCGCTCGCATCTGACCGTCCTGACGTCCCTGAAGGAGGCGCAGAGCCCGGGTGTGCCGTCGGAGGATGCGTTGTCGAACACGACGATCCTGCGTGGGATCTCGCAGGGATCGAGGTCGAGCAGTGACGAGAGGCAGCCCGCGATCGTCCGCGAGCTGTTGTAGGTCGTGATGACTACGGATGCTTCGGCTGGCATGTCCCCGGTGGAGGATGGTCTGCAGCGCAGACCCCGGATATGGGAGGGAGGGGCGGGCGAGGCCCGCCCCTCCGTAAAGGCGTCAGGGCTAGCGCTTCTTGCCCTTCTTGCCCTTCTCGACGAGTTCCTTCAGGGTCTTGCCGGCCTTGAAGTGCGGTACTCTCTTCGCCGGATAGGTTTTCTTGGCGTGAGTCTTGGGATCGACACCGACCCTCTGTGCCCTGAGCTTGTTCGAGAACGTCCCGAACCCGACAAGGCTGATCTTGGCGTCCTCCGCCTTCAGAGCATCCATGATGCCCGCCAGGAAGGCATCAACAGCACCTCCGGCCTGCTTCTTGGTGAGGCCGGTCTTGTCCGCGACGTGCGCTACCAGATCCTTCTTGGTCATGAAGTCACCCCCTTTCCACGACCTTTCCCCGAGTGTAGATCACCGAAAGCTCCATGTCAAGCGTGTATCACGATCATTGAAGCCGTTGTGACCAGTGTTCCCGACCGCGACGGGCGGATAACACCGAAAAATAACAATAAAAAGCTATAGCTAGAAAAATTCTTTCGTTCGACGAATCCGGCATTCCGGGGATTCGGGCCGTGATCCGTGTCCCGCCCGGCGGAAAGGCGCTAGAAGTTGCTGACGTGCTGTTCGACCTTGATGTCGGGCAGGTCCACTATGTTGATCCTGAAGTAGAATCCGCTGTCCATGTCCGAGATGTGCCGCACGAAAAGGGCCTCCCAGCAGTGGAGATCCCTGCGGAGCGTGTAGCTCTGGTTGATGAAGGAACCCTTCGAAATGTCGTAGTAGGTGGTGTAGTCGATCGACCAGGACGGTGTCAGCTCCAGGGAGGCCGATGCCCTGATCTTGCTGAGGTCGTCGGCTCCGTCGAACCCTCTCGTGTAGTGGTGCGTGAAGGAGAGCCTGTAGGGAAGCCCCTGGAAAGAGACGGAGTCGGGAACCAGTGTCCGGTCGTTGCCGACGATCTGTAGAGACGTGGTGAAGCCCATTGAGATGAGTTCCCTGTCGTAGAGGTCCCATGCTGCATCGGCCCGGAATCTGGCCAGGGTGACCGGCGTGAGGTTCAGCGAAGCCGAAAGCGGGGAGAAGGACCGCTCCGAATCGCCGGGGTCCATGTCGTACGAGACGGCCAGGTCGAGGCTGGCGAGTTCGGTCTTCTCGATGCCGGAGGGCGACTCCCTCTTGGCTTCCAGGCTCTGAAAGAGTCCGAACTGGACCGTGCCCCCGCTCGAGGGCAGGGAGAAGTCCGAGAAGGTCCAGTACTTCGTAGAGGCGGAATCCGCGGGCGAGAGCGAGATTCCGTCGTCGCCACCCGCGAGATGGCTTTCAGGCGACCACCTGATGACCGCCCTCGGGCTGATCGTGTGGCGGAAGGCGGTGTATCCCAGGCCGCCCTCCTGGAAGGTTCCGTAGACATCCGAGGAGAGGCTCAGGCTGCCGGTTCCGGCAGCCCACCACGGGTAGCGGCCGCCGCTGCGGTCCCTGTCATAGACCGTGAACACCCCTCCTATCCTCGGAGAGATGGACAGGAAATCCAGCACGCGTTCCGAGGCTGAAATCTCGGAAGCGGTCCTGAGGCCGGAATGGGTCGTCCTGCTCTCCTCCCTCCGGGTATCCATCGAGACGTAGTGGGAGGAGAGATTCCAGTACAGGGAGTGCCAGAACCGCCTTTCGGAGGGATCCGAGGGGGCGCTGAACAGAGGGGTGGAGTTGATCCCGAGCCTGAAGTCGGGAAGTGTCTGCACCGACTCGGTCTCGTCCGGTATGCTGTCGGGATCGTTGTCGAGGTATGCGGTTCTGTCGAGGGTGAGCTGAAGGGACGCGATGCCGAAGGTTCTCGATACGCTCGCCCAGGATCGGACTTCGTTCTTCATCCTGTCCTCAATCTCGGGCTCCGTGTCCTTCAGATAGGACCTGTCGCTGAGGAACTCGGCGTTGAGGCGCACGGCGGTTCCGTCGGGAAAGTCGTGCAGATGAGAGCCGAACAGGCTCCATCTGTCGAGATGGCTCTCGAACTCCCTCCTCCATTCGGTTTCGAGCCTCCCCTCGTGCACGTAGCGGAGCCTGTGGCGCTCCCTCGCGGACAGGGAGAAGCGTGATCTGTCGAGGATGTCGCCCTGGACCAGCAGATCGAGGTAGTCGGAGAAGGCGAAGTAGTAGCCGAGACCTCTCAGGAATCGACCGTCCCTGGATGTCTGTCCGAATCTCGGGATGGTGAAGCCGGACTGGCGGCCCGTACGAATGGGGAAGACCATGTAGGGGAGGTACATGACCGGAGTGTCCGCTACGTAGAGGTATATCGGCCTAGCGATGGCGCGGTCGTTCTGGAACACCTTCATCATCGGGGAATGGAAGTAGTAGTCCGAGGAGTCCCCGTCGCAGGTCGTGAACCTGACGTCCGTGATGTTGAACTCCCGGCGGCCCACCTGGGTGATCGAGGTTCCCGAATAGAAGCCGAACTCGTAGCGTGAATCGCCGCCCTCGATCATCCCCCGTCTGGCGGTCATGTCGTAGAACATCCTGGTACCCCTGATCGACTCGCCCCTGTCGAACAGCTCAGGCGCGCCGGAAGCCTCGATCAGATCCAGTTCCGAACGGTATCGAACCGTGTCCGCCTCCAGGTTCATGTCGCGGTAGTCCACCCGGGACGACCCGATCAGGACGAAGTCGCCCGTCGAAGGCATGAAGCAGATCGAGTCCGCGCTGTAGGCGATGGTCTCCAGGACGGCGGTCCTCGTGGAGTCCGCCGTGCTGTCCGACAGGACGATGGAGAGGATCAGGGGGAGAGGCGGGATCATGTGCGGGAATCCCGGGCCATGAGAGCGGCTCCGAGGGCGCCGGCTTCGGAGGAGTCGGGCACCGTACTCACGCACCACGGATGCCTGCATCGTCCGGTGAATTCGGCGCAGGCCGGCTGCATGAACAGATCGGAGGCGTTGGCGAGCCCGCCCGCAAGGTAGAATCCGTCCGGACTGAGGCAGTTGGCGAGGCTGGCGAGGCCTCTCCCCACCCAGGCGCCGTACACATCGAAAGCCTTCAGCGCTGCAGAGTCGCCATTCCGGGCAAGCTCTGCGATCTCCCTGGGGTCGGGGACGGTTTCCTCACCGGCGGAGGGCTCTCTGCCCAGGTAGTACCGGACGAGGGCATCCCGGCCCGCATATCTTTCCCAGCAGCCGGTGGAGCCGCAGGGACATGCCTGCCCGGAGCTTTCCACCGCCATGTGGCCGAATTCACCTGCAAACCCTGTGCCGTAGATTACCTTCCCGCGATCCAGTATCGTGCCTCCGATCCCGGTGCCCAGTGTGACGAAGACGCGGAGTCCATCCGAGGGGATCAGGCCGGTCCTCACCGCTCCGTAGGCGAATGAGTTGCAGTCGTTGTCCACGACGGCTCCCGCCCCGGTTCTCCCGGCGATCTCGGAAGCTACGTCCAGAGGCGCCCAGCCGGGCAGGTTCGGAGAGAACGAGAGAATGCCGCGTCGGCGGTCCACCAGGCCGGCAATCCCGACACCGACGGCAAGAGGCTCGGGATCTGCGTTCAGGATGGTCCCGGCGAGTTCATCGAGAAGCCTCCGGGCGCCCCTGAGCGGGAGAGTGGAGAGCACCGCCTCGATCCTGAAGGGCGAATCGCGCCCCACGGAGCCGACGACAGTGGTTGTACCCCCGATGTCCGCTCCCCAGAAGCGTCTATTCGACACTGACTATCTCTCCGTCGATCACCATTACGAGCGGCAGGGACACGCGCGCCACCGTCCGCGCGCCTATCGTGCAGACTCCGCTCGCGCCCCTGATGCTGCCCGTGGAGGTGATGGCCCTCTCGAACGCCTCTCTGGAGTTCGCGCCGTCGGAGGCTGCGTCGAGAATGACCGAGGCCGCGTCGTAGCCCTGGGCGGAGAGGATGGAGGGATCGGTCCCGTACTTCCTCCTGTAGTGGAACACGAAGCTCGAGGTCGGCGGATACATGGATCCTGCCCCGAAGGAGCAGGTGAAAACCGCCCCGTCCATGTACTCCCCGCCGAGCCTCAGCACGGCCTCGCTGTCGAGGCCGGACGTGCCGAAGATCATGGCGTTCAGGGAGTAGTAGCGGAGCTGCGGGGCGATCTGCACAGCCTCGTATGCGGTGACTGGAATGAAGATGCCGTCGGGCGAGGCGTTCTTGATCGAGGATATCTGGGTTTTGAAGTCTGTATCGTCCGTGGCGAACGCCTCGGTTCTGACTATCCTTCCGCCCATGCGCTCGACGGTGGCGGCGAACTGCTCCGCCTGAGCCACCGATGTGCCGGTGTAGCTGTGGAGGATGGCAAGCCTGCTGCAGCCGGCCGTGCGGACGGCGTATTCCGCGACGGTCACCGCTTCGTCCGCCCCCGCGGGAACCAGCCTGTGGACATAGGCGCCGATGCGGTCGACGTCCGAGGAGGTGGCGGCCGGCGAGAGGGTGGGGAGCCCGTACTGCTGGGCATACTCGGCGAAGGCCTCGGTTTCGGCGCTGGTCAGGGGCCCGATGACAGCGAAACAGCCCGGATCCGATCCGAGGTTCCTGCCCGCGGCCGCCAGTACCTCCCTGTCGCCACGGGTATCGACGACCACCAGTTCCGGAGCGTTGGATACGAGATCGGCGGCTCTCTCGAAGCACAGCCTCACGCCGGATTCCACCTGCGAGGCATAGGCGGCTCCGTTGCCCGTCATGGGAAGAACGAGCGCCACGTAGCCCCTCTCGGGGCCTTCGGGGATTCCACCTGCCCAGTATCGCTCGCGGAAGCCGGGGTATAGGCGGTCGAGCTCGCCGGCCGTCATGGACGCCCGGACGGTCTCCCCGGAAGTCGTGTACCTCCTGGCCAGTTCGAGCAGGACATAGGGCTCGAGCCAGTCGGCCCTTCTCCGGGCGGCGAGCTGGTCGGCGGAAAGGCCTCCCAGGACTTCGAAGGCCAGGGCGGAGGCGGCTTCCGCCTCGGCGGCCCGGAGATTCTCCGGGTTCAGCGAGCCCAGAGCATCGGCCGCCCTCGTCCAGCGGCCCAGTGCGGAGAGCGAACGCGCAACGAGCAGCAGAGCCCTCGCCCTGGTGCCGGAGCGCGTCTCGACTGCGATGCTGTCGGCTGTGGCGAGAGCCCTCTCGACCATGCCCGATCCGAGCCAGGCCTCGGCTCTCCCGAGGCGCCATTCGGGCACGGAGGGATTGTCAGGACCGGCGGAAATGGCCTGTGTGAACAGGTCTGCAGCGCGCTCCCACCGCCCCGATTCCAGGCATGCCCTCGCCTGCTCGGCCTGGGCGGCTCCATCCCCGGAGTCCGCGATCCGGCAGGAAGCCATGAGCATGAGTACAGCGAAAGTGGCTGTGACGAGAAGCGCGCGGCGGGGCATCTGCAGACCTCCGATTGGGATGGGTTGCCGGAATATGGCCCTGGACGGTCTCCCGGCGCAACGAAAAGGGCCCGCGCCGAGGCGGGCCCTTCTCTCGAATGTCCGGTTCCGTCAGGCGCCCGGCTGCTCCTGATCCAGCGCGGGGATCAGGCTGTCGATGGGCGTGTTCATGTTCTCGAGCATCCAGATCGCGTCGTCGGTCAGCTCGGAATCGGGGAAGCGCTCGATCATCTCGGTGAAGGCGGCGCTGGCGGCGGCCGAGTCGTGGAGGTATTCGCTGTAGGTGAACCCGATGAGGAAGCTCGCCTGATACGCGGTGGAATCCTCCGGGAACCTCTCCAGGAACAGCCTGAAGTAGGATATGGCCGTCTCGGGGCTGGACTGCATCATGTTCTGGGCCATCATCATGAGTGAATCGGCAGGCACGTCCGGACCCGGCAGGAATGCGTCCTCGTTTATGGAAACGGCATACTTCTCGCGGAGGCTCGGGATGAGTTCATCGCGGAAGTAGCTGTTCACCATGGCCGGTTTGAGCGTGTTGATGATGGACTCGCGGACCTCCTCGATAGGCCTGGATCCCTCGGGGCGGCTGTCGATGACCTGGATCAGGACTATGCCGAGGTCGGTGGTGAAGGGTCCTGCCAGAGTCCCCGGAGCGGCTGCGAAGAGGGCGGCCGAGATTTCCTCCTGGAGGCCCAGATAGGGCAGGGGGGAATCGACGGTTATCCAGCCGAGATCCCCGCCGACGCCCGCCGTGGGGGCGTGTTCGCTCAGCTCGATGGCGGTGCTGTCGAAGGGCTGACCTGCCTGGATGTCGGCCATAGCGGCGTCGATGACGGCGGGATCGGCCGCCAGGATCATCGCGGCATGGACCTGGGCGCCCTGGTAGTAGATGTCCATGGCGTGCAGATCGTAATAGGCCTGGATCGCCGAATCGGGGACGACGACCGAGTTGATGACCTGATCCTCGTAGAAGACTTGGATCAGAGCCCTGACCCTGGTGTCCTCGACATGCTGCATGGCGATCTCGACCTGCGCCTGGACGAAGGAATCGCTGTCCAGACCTGCCTCCTCGGCTGCCTGGAGAAGGAGTTCACGCTCGACCAGATGATCGAGGAGTATGCGCTGACCCTCGGGCGTCTCGAAGCTGGCCCTCTGGTATGGAGGTATGAGTTCGAGTTCGCGCTTCAGGGTCTCGTTGGTTATCTGGACGTCGCCGACAGTGGCCAGGACGACCACGGTCGAGTCGGAACCGGACGTCTTCACGCCGGGAGCTCCGCATCCGGCAGTGACTGCAATGGCAAGGGCGGACAGACAGAAAAGGATCCTCATACTGCTCCTCCATGCTGGTCGCAATTATCCCGGTCCACATCCTCGGGCAGACCGTATGCGATGAAACCCCTGGCGAGTTCCTCGAGAGCCGTTTCGACGGGTTTGTCCGGCCTGGCTCCCTCTATCAGCGGCGGGGCGCCGGCCTTCAGATGCCGCACTCTCTTTGCGGCCGCAAGCGCGAGCAGGTACTGATTCAGACTTGCAGCGGCCTGCTCCTCGATCTGGTAGAAGCTTCTCATCTTCCTCCATGTGCATGAGAGGGGCCGCACCAGGCGGCCCCGATATCCTTCCAGTGCCCTTCTGCGCGATGGACGGTGATTGCTATTGATCCTGTGCGCGCCGGGCGCGGAACTCGGTAAGGAAATCCCAGCGGGCGATGTCGATGAGGTTGAGATCCCTCAGATCCACGCGCTGAGTTCCCAGCTCGGAGACGTCCCAGCGGCGTATGACCATCATCTGGTCGACATCCGAGGAAAGGGCGCCATCCGGCCTGCTGGGGAACGTGAGGGGATGCCTGAAGGAGACTTCCACCTTCGAGACCTCGGGATCGGAGGTGGTGTAGCCGATGAAGGTGAACGTCTCGATTACGACGGAGTCTCCCCTTGCGCGCCCGCGTCGGTCGGGATTCTGGTAGAAGACGTAGGTCGTGTCGGGTATGGTTTCGAAGCGGTATTCGCCGCCCATGGGATCGACGAGTTCGGCGGTGCTGATTTCAAGATTGGAGAGTTCGGCGGGTGTGAGTACCCAGGGATACCTGTTGCCGAGATAAGCGGCCTGCTCCTCGCAGACCCTCACGAGGTTGGCCCGTGAGGCGCTCATGCGCCTCATCTCGGCGTACTCGGCAAAGGCCACGCGCCTGAAGGTGGGAGCCCAGTCGGCCTCCATGAACAGCGAGTCCGGATATTCCTTCTCGATCAGACCGCCGACAACGCCCCCATGCCGTTCGATGTTGTTGCAGGATATGGCGAACTGGGATCCGAGGGCGAGCTTGGGGTCGTACAGATACATGGAATCGCGCAGCGCCTCGTTTGCCCAGATGCTGGGGCATACGGCCACGCTCTCGGGAAGGGATGCGTACTCGAGAAGCGCCGGCAGGTCGGGGGCTATCGAGCCTTCGTTGTTGTACATGTAATCGATCTCGGCGGTAGCGAGCTCCTGGAGATGAACCCGGCAGAGATCCCTGGGAATTCTCTGGGACTGTACTCTGTCATAGATTCGGTAGATCAACAGGGCAGCAAGCAGTACGATGAGTACCCTGACCAGAAGCTTGCCTTTCATCAGATATCCCTCCACGGAGCGCTTTTGGCAAACACCGCCAACAGTTTTTAAGAATCTATTGGCGATTCTTTCCACCTGTCAAGTTGCACTACATGTCCGCGAACGAAACCACGGGGACGGGGCGCGAAACCCTGGCCTCGACCCCGGAGGGCCATGCGGAGAGAAGGGGCGAATCCGTCTCGACCGCGACTTCCGCACTCTGCTGACCAGCCGTGAGCACCGAGGTTCCCACGCTGTCCACCAGTGATAACATTGCGGCGGGACCGTCCAGTGTCACCATCGGCGGATCGACCGACTGCCAGAGGTATCGTGACGGGATCTGCCCCACGGTGGACACTTCCACCGCCACGATCCTCGATGCCATGCTGTCGACCAGAGCCGTGGCGACGGCCGGTTCGAACCGGGTGACCGCGAGTTCCCTGAACGGATGCCCCCTCCAGCGGATGCCGCCGGGATCGAACGACATCGGAATGGAGGCCGGGAGAGCGCCGGGATGCGAAGATGCGTTGATCAGGGACACGGTTTCGGGGAATCCGTTGAGCTGGTCCCAGAGGACCCTGGCTCCGCGGCCTTCGAAAACGATCGTTACGCTGTCGAGATCCTCCATGTTGCAAAGAACGAGTCCGTCAGCCACCTCGGGCGGCGTTATTCCGGCCCGCTGCTCCACCGTGAAGGTGTGCGACTGGAGGCCGACAAGCCAGAGTATCACGGCGATGACGACCGGGAGAACGTTCGTGGCGAACCGTCCCGGAATTGCGGGCATGCTATTCTTCCGCCGGGGGAAGGCCGGGCGGGTTCTGGAAACCGATCGCCCCCTGAGGATCGTTGTCTTCCAGTTTGCCGTACTTCGACTCGTAGACCTTTACCTGGCTCTCCAGCGCGGCGACGAGAGCCTTGATCCTGTGCGGCGAGAGGATGATCCTGGCCTTCAGGCTGGCCGACGGGACGCCGGGCATCTGTCTGGCGAAATCGAGCACGAACTCGGCACGCGAAAAGCTCACCAGGGCTATGTTGCTGTACACTCCGTCCGCGTCCTCGGGACGGACGTTGATACGCGGCGGTGTTTTGATCATCTTCCCCTCCTGGAGCGATTGTTTTCGACCTATGCACCACTCTGCGGAGCCGGTCAAGCCCGCAGAATCCCGGCGGAGGCTGGATGGTCCCGATGGATCCGGAGCCCGTACTGGCCTCGTTCCCGGGCAGAAGACTGCTCGTGATCGGCGACCTCATGCTCGACCGCTATCTGGACGGGCGCGTCGAGAGGATCTCCCCCGAGGCGCCGGTTCCCGTCGTCTCGATCGAGGCCGGGGGGGCCAGGACGATACCGGGCGGGGCCGCCAACGTCGCCATGAACATCAGATCCCTCGGGGGAGAAGCGTGTCTCGCCGGGGTGGTCGGCTCCGATCAGGACGGGGAGGAACTCGTACGGATCCTGTCGGACGCAGGCATCTCGTGCGCCGGAGTCGTACATGACGCCGGAAGGCCGACTACCACCAAGACCCGAGTGGTGAGCGGCAGTCATCAGATCATCAGAATCGACAGGGAGACCTGCGACCCGCTGGCTCCTCCGGCCGGCGGGGCGCTCCGGCGCTTCATCCTGGACGGCCTCGGCGACTACGACGCCGTCGTGTTCCAGGATTACGACAAGGGCGTGATCGGGAGCGGGCTCATAGCGGAAGTCATACGGGCGGCGGCCTCCAGGGGCATCCCGGTTACGGTCGACCCCAAGTTCAGGAACTTTTTCCTCTATTCGGGCTGCACCCTGTTCAAGCCGAACCGCCACGAGACCGCCAGAGCCCTGGGTCGCGAACTGCCCGATCCCGGGTCCGCAATGGAGGCTGCGGTGGAACTCGTCCGCAGGCTCGGAGCGGCCGCAGTCATGATCACGCTGGGCGAGCAGGGCTCCGTCACCGCCCTCGGAGGTGGAGGCGGGTTCCACAAGCCCACCTTCGCCAAGAGGATATTCGACGTCTCGGGCGCGGGCGACGCCGTGATCTCGGTGATGAGCCTCTGCCTCGCAGCCGGGGTCGATCTCGAGACGGCGGCCACTATATCGAACCATGCGGCGGCGGCCGTCTGCGCCAGGCCCGGCGTGCACGCGGTCACTCCGGAGAACATCAGGGAGGAGTGCCGCGAATACTATGCAGGCCCCTGACGCCGTGAGCGCCTGCGATCCGGCGGTGGCCAGGTGCCGGCGCGTGCGCAGGGCCGGCCTCACTCTCGTCTTCACCAACGGCTGCTTCGATGTCCTCCACCCCGGGCACCTGCTCATCCTCGAAACCGCCAGGTCGATGGGCGACTTCCTCGTGGTGGGGCTCAACACTGACAGGTCCGTCAAGGCTCTGAAGGGCCCGGGAAGGCCGGCGGTCCCCCTGTCAGGCCGTGCCGCCATGCTTGCCGCCCTGGCTCCGGTCGATCTCGTGATACCCTTCGACGAGGACACTCCCGCGAGACTGATCCGCGAGATCAGGCCCCACGTCCTGGTCAAGGGCGGCGATTACTCCGCCGAAGACGTGGTCGGAGCCGACACGGTCCTCGCCGACGGCGGAAGGGTGGAGATAGTCCCGCTCCTGCCCGGCTTCTCGACCACCGTTCTCCTGGAAGGCGGCCGGATGCCCAGATGATCCGCAGGACGGGCTTCGCCCTCGATACGCTCATGGTGACGTGCGTGTCGCTGGCGGCGAGATCCGCTCTGTTCGCCGGCTTCTCCTCCGCGCCCCTGTTCCTGCATCCACCGGTCGACGGGGCCTGGCATCACCGGTGGGCATCCCTGATAGCCTCCGGCGACCCGTTCGTATTCGCCCCCTATTTCCGGGCGCCCCTGTATCCCTGGATACTGGGAGCGGTCTATTCGGTCTTCGGAACCTCCGTCACGACCGGAGCCCTGTTCTCGCTGGCCGTGTCCGTGGCCGGATGCGCACTGTTCCACCGTGCGGCGCTGTCCTTCTGTTCCAGGCGGACGGCTCTTGCAGTCTCCCTGTGCTGGGCCCTGTGGGCGCCCGCGGTGTTCATGTCCTCGACTCTCCTGATCGAGCCCCTCTATATGACGCTGCTGCTGCTCGCCCTTTATCTGATCTCGAAGGGCCGTGTCCCGGCCGCGTCCGCCGTGCTGGGTCTGGCTGCGACGGCGAGGCCGGGGGCGATCCTGCTGCTGCCTCTGCTGCTTGTCCTCTCCGGCGGGCGGAAGGCCCTCAGGCTGCTGCCGGCGCTGCTCCCGATCCTGCTGGTCTGGTGCGTCAACGCGATCAAGGGCGACCCCGGCGTCATCATATCCTCCCAGGGCGGAATCAACCTGTACCTGGGAAACAGCCCCGACTCGGACGGGATGACCGCCTTCGCCCCCGTGCCTCCGGACGGGCTCACCGTAAGGCCCGACAACGTCTGGTCCGCGAGCGTGCGTGGAGCCCCCGCCGGAGCTAGCGAGTCCGGCGTTTCCCGATACTGGACCGGCAGGGCGCTGTCGGCCGCTCTCGACGATCCCGCCCGATGGGCCGCCCTGACGGCATGGAAGCTCTTCCTCCTCGTCACCCCCGCCGAGATTCCCGGCAACTACGATCTCTACTACATGCGCGGCCCGGCCCCGGCGCTCCGGTTCCTGCTCGCGCCTCCGCCGCTCTTCCTTCCATTCTCGCTGCTGCTCCTCCTTCTCCCGGCGGTCCTGGCCGCTGGGAAGGCGGACAAGCCCGACCGCACTCTCACGGCCTGGGTCGTCCTGCTGCTGGCCGGCGTCCTGCCGTTCTTCGTGACCTCGCGCTTCAGGCTCCCCGCCGTTCCCTTCATCCTGCTCCTCTACGCAAGGAGGCTCGAACGCTCCAGGCCGCGGATCGCCGTGCTGCTCGCCGGAGTGGTTCTGGCCGGGGCCGCATCCTTTGCCTCCAGAGGTCTCGTGGAGAGGGCTGGAGTCAACATGCCCTTCCAGGACGCGCTGGCCCATGCCGGAGAAGGCGACATGAAGGGTGCCGAGGCGCTGTTCCTGCAATCCCTGGACAGGTCGTCGCTGCGTTCCGACCTCAGCATGAACAGGGTCGAGGCCATGCACAACCTCGGGCTGATCGCCGCCAGGCGGGGGGATTTGGATGACGCAAGGGGGTGGTGGCTGGCTGCGCTGGATTGTTCTCCCGGCTTCATGCCCTCCCTCGAGGCGCTCGACGCCCTGGAGGCAATCACGGCCGGACGGGTGCGCTGACGGGTCCGCCGGGCTGACGCGATTCCGCGGCCTTCTGGCCCTCCCGCCCTTCCGCTGCGCATAATACGAGTCCGCAGCCCTGCTGCGGACTGCAGGTCGTATCGTAACCGTCACCTCTCAAGGAGATGATGAAATGTCCGGACAGCTCGAGTTCAACGAGGCGAACGTGAGGGCCGGGATCGAAAAGATCCGCCCGCTGCTGCAGAACGACGGGGGAGACATCGAGTTCGTCGGGCTCTCCGGCAATGTCGTACAGGTGCGCCTGAAGGGTTCATGCTCCGGTTGCGCCTTCGCGGCCATGACGCTCCAGTTCAGCGTCGAAAAGACTCTCAGGCAGTCCTTCCCCCAGTTGGAGAGGGTGGAGAACGTCCAGGGCGTCTGATCGCTCCGGCGGTTCCGCCGCCAGAAAAGCCGCCGTCGCACTCCTCTGCGGCAGGGATCCCGGCAGTCTGGATTCAACCGGCCGCGACAGGGACTTCGCCCTTCTCCTGGAGAGGGAGGTCGTCACCTGGAGGCTCCGGCTGGATCATGAACTCGCCCCCCTCTGTTCGCGCAGGCTCGATTCCCTGGACAGGGAGACCCTCTGCGCCCTGCGCGTCGGCGCAGTCCAGCTCCTTGTCCTCCATACGCCCGCGCATGCAGCCGTTTCCGCCACCGTCGAGGCGGCTCCGAAGCGCTCCAGGGCTCTCGTGAATGCAGTTCTGAGGAGGCTTGCGGCCTCCGGGGGCCTCGAACCGGAGGAGCCCTGGATACGCCTGTCCCACCCCGGGGAGCTGTGGGAGCGCTGGCAGTCGAGGTACGGCCGCGATTCAGCGATCAAGCTGATGGAATGGAACAACTCCATACCGGATCTGGGCGGAGTCCCCTTCGGTGCGCCGGTCGAGGGCGCTCCGGGCAGGTACATGGACGGCTACCGCTACCGCGAGAGGGCGGGCAGGCTCGATCCCGCCTCCCTGGCAGGATTCTACGTGCAGGACGAGGCCGCCGCGCTCGTCGGAAGAGGCGCGGCGGAGCTGCCGGGCCGGCTGGTGGTGGAGACTTGCGCGGCGCCCGGCGGCAAGACGGCTCATCTCGCCGTCTCGGATGCACTGACTGTTTCGATGGATCGGTCCGTGGAGCGGATGATGCAGTGGAAAGCCAACTCCAGGAGACTCGGATGGGAGTCCTGCATGCCCGTGATAGCGGATGGATCAGCCATTCCGCTGCGCGAAGCGGACAAGGTGATCGTAGACGCCCCCTGCACCGGCACCGGGGTCTTCCGGCGGCGTAACGACGCCAGATGGGGCTGGAGCGACGCGCATCTCTCGGAATGCGTCGAAACTCAGTCCATGCTGCTGGATGCTTCGTCGGCCCTAGTGAGGCCGGGCGGATGGCTCGTCTACTCGGTGTGCAGCCTGGAGCCCGAGGAGTCTTTCGAGCAGGCGGCCCGCTTCGAACGGAGGCACGAAGGCTTCCGCCGGGGATGCTTCCCGGCACCGGAGGTTCTTGTCAGAGACGGCATGCTGTGCATATTCCCACCCGAGCACCGTGTGGACGGACACTTCGCAGTCTGTTGGGAGAGGATCGCTTGAAGGAGTCGGGAAGGTTCGTCATCCTCCTGCTGGCCGGCGCGGCGATGGCCTTCGTCGCAGGCGCCCTCGTCACTCCTCTGGCCTTCAGGACGCCCCGGTTCGTGACGGCGCTCGGTTCCAGCGCCCAGCCCGTCGTCGTACCGCAGGTGGCCGGGCTGTCCAGACAGGACGCCAGGCGCGGCATCGAGACGGCAAACCTCGTCCTCGCCGGGGAGTGGTCGGAATACGGACCCATGGAGTCGATCGGCCTGGTGATAAGGCAGGATCCGCCTCCGGGGACGCAGGTTCCCCGGGGCTCTCCGGTGAACGTCTTCTGGAACATCGGTCCGCTGTTCAGGCCGTACCGGCCCGCAAGTCTGGTCGGCCTCACGGCCACCGAAGCCGAGGAGACGATAGCGGACTGGCAGTTGTACACCTCCGGCAGGAGCCGGGCTCCGCACGTTTCGGTCCCCGAGGGCAGGGTCATCGCCGTCTTCCCGCAGTACAGCGACAGCCTGCCGGTGTACATGCCCGTGAGGCTGCTGGTCTCGACCGGGTGGGACGGCATCCCGCTCTTCGTCGGCATGGGGCTCGCCGAGGCGGAGAGCATAGCTGCGATCCACGGCATCGTACTGGTCACCGAAGGCTTCGACCCCGCAGGCGGAGGCGGCGTCGACAGCATGGTGAACTCCCAGATCCCGACCCCCGGCATCTCCTACATGCCCGGAGATACCGTCCTGATCAGGGTCGACCTTACCTCCACGGACCCCTTCGCCGGCCCGGATCAGGAGGAACAGGGCTCGCATGACTGGGGGCAGTGGTAACTTGAAGCCGCTTGTTTCCGCTTCTCTGCTCTCCTGCGACCACGGGCGCCTGGCGGCGGAAGCCGCGTCCATGGAGTCGGCCGGCGCCGACATGATTCATCTCGACGTGATGGACGGCGTTTTCGTTCCCGAACTCACGTTCGGTCCGGCCGCAGCCCTGTCGATATGCAGGGCTGTCCGCATTCCTGTCGACGGGCATCTGATGGTGGAGATTCCCGACGGCCAGATCGAGGGTTTCGCGAAGGCAGGGTGCAGGTACGTCACCGTTCATGCCGAACCCTGCCCCCACCTCGACAGGACGCTGTCGAGGATCAGGGAGGCAGGCTGCCTTTGCGGAGTGGCGCTCAATCCGGCCACGCCCGTTGAGGCCGTCCGATGGGTTCTCCCGGTCGTCGATCTCGTGCTTGTAATGACGGTCAATCCCGGGTACGGCGGTCAGGCCCACATCGAGCACGTCCGCCCCAAGATCGGAATCCTGAGGCGGGAGCTGGATGAACTCGGGAGACACGAAGCAATAGTATCGGTCGACGGGGGAGTCGATTCCGGCAACGCGGCGCTCCTGAGGCGGGCCGGCGCCGACATGCTGGTGGCCGGATCCTTCATCGCGCGCAGCCCCGACCGGTCGTCGGCAATGGAGGCGTTGAGAGCGAAATGAAGATGAAGGCGACCATCCTGTCGTTAACGGTAGCTATCCTGGCGGCTTCCTGCGGGACTGCGACGCACACCGTGGACGAGGGAACGGTTGAGGAACTGAGGCGGGTGTTCGACCAGACCCGTTGCGGGTTCCGCATGGAAGATCTGGTCTACGCCGTTTCCCGGCAGTTCCCGTACCTCGTCGCGGATTCGCTCCCTCCGGACGTCATGCCCTCCGGGGTGCCGGACAGCCTCACGAAATGCCCCGTGACGCTCGAACCCTACGGAATCCGCTTCGAAATCGACGGAATCACCGTGGAATGCCCTTCCGGCCACGGCTCGGCCTCGATAGACTACTAGCACTTGAAGACAATACGCACCTTCCGTATAATATACTTTCCGGCCGGCTCCGCGCCGGTGGTGAAGTGATGTTCGAGAGGCTTTCCGAGAGGCTCGGGAGTGTTCTCGACCGGCTGCGGGGCAGGGGAGTGGTTTCGGCCTCCGACGTGTCGGAGGCCATGCGCGAGATCAGGCGCGCGCTGCTCGAAGCCGACGTCAACATCCGGGTGGCCAGGGAGATGGTCGACCGGGTCGCAGCGGAGGCCGTGGGCGAAAGGGTCCTGAAGAGCCTGACCCCCGGCCAGCAGATAGTCAAGATAGTCTATGACGAGCTGGTCAGGACGATGTCCCACGAGAGGACGGAGCCTGACACCGGGGGCCGCCGGCCCGTCGTGTGGCTCCTCGCAGGGCTGCAGGGGGCCGGCAAGACGACCACCGCGGCCAAGCTCGCGGTGTGGGCCGCCGGGAAGCGCGGGATGAGACCGATGCTCGCCGCCTGCGACCTGAAGCGGCCTGCGGCCGTTGATCAGCTCGGGATGCTCGCCGGGAAGACCGGCATGGGGTTCTACGAGGACAGGACCTCGCAGGATCCCGCCCGGGTGGCTGCGGACGCCCTGGCCATGGCCGACAGGGAGATGTACGATCTCCTGATTGTGGACTCGTCGGGCAGGCTGCATGTCGATGACGATCTGATGGCCGAGCTCGAGAGCATCCGGGCAGCCGTGTCCCCCAGGGAGACGCTGCTGGTCCTCGACGGGATGACCGGGCAGGACGCCGTGAACGTGGCTCTCGAGTTCGACAGGAGGATAGGCCTTACCGGGGCCGTCCTCTCGAAGATGGACGGGGACTCCAGAGGCGGCGCGGCCCTCTCCACCGCCGCCGTAACCGGTCGTCCGGTGTTGTTCCTGGGCACGGGAGAGGGGCCGGGCGATCTCGAGGCCTTCGATCCGGCCCGCATGGCGGGCAGGATTCTCGGGATGGGCGACGTGCTCGGCCTGGTGGAGAAGGCCGTCGAGGCGTCGGATCGCGTGGACGCCGAGAAGCTCGAGCGCAGGCTGAGGAAGGGCGAGTTCACGATGGACGACCTCCTGGCCGAGTTCGGGAGGCTCAGGAAGATGGGCTCGCTCGCGGACATACTGGCCATGCTCCCGGCAGGCATTCTGCCGAAGGGGCTGGAGGTCGATCCCCGGGAACTGGGCCGCAAGGAGGCGATCATCCGCTCGATGACGCCGGACGAGCGCCGCAGGCCCGAGAGGATAGACGGGAGCAGGCGGAAGAGGATCGCCCGGGGCAGCGGCGTGGCTGTGCGTGACGTCAACAGGCTGCTGGACGATTACAGGGCCGTGAAGGAAATGATGAAGAGGCTGGGAAAGTCGTCTCGACTGGCTTCCCTTCTGCGCGGATGACGCGCCGGGCCTCCGTGGCGTGAAGAGTCGAAGGTGTCCCTTGGAGGTGGAACTTGGTCAGGATCCGGCTCAGGAAAATGGGTACGAGCAAGCTGTCTTTCTTCAGGATAGTCGCAGCCGATTCCAGAAAGGCGCAGAACGGCAGCTTCCTCGAGGTTATAGGCTATTACGATCCTCTGCGCAGGCCTCATGAGATAAAGGTCGACGAGAAGAAGGTTTTCGACTGGATGCAGCGCGGGGCCCAGGTCAGCGAGACCGTGAGGGGCCTCCTGCGCAAGACCGGTACCTGGGAGAGATGGTCAAGATTCCGTGCAGGCGAAGAGGTTTCGCCGGAAGTGGTCTTCATCCGGGGTGAAAAGAGGACCGCGCCGGATTCCGGGAGTTCCGACCGGGCCTGACTGACGCCGCAACAACCGCGACTGGAGGGGTGTTCATGAAGGAACTCATCGAGATGATCGCCAAGACTCTCGTCGAAAATCCTGATTCCGTTCAGGTGGACGAGAAGACGACCGAGGACATGCTCGTGTACGAACTCAGGGTTTCGGAAAGCGATCTGGGAAGGGTCATCGGCCGCGAGGGTCGGATCGCGAAGGCGATGCGCACGATCATAAGGTCGATCGCCGCCCGGAAGGGACAGAAGGCGACCCTGGAGATAATGGACTGAGATGACCCCGACCGTGCAGGCCGGCTTCGTCACTCGGCCTCGCGGTCTTGCCGGCGAAGTCGAGATCAGGCTCTTCCTGGCGGGTCGGGCCGTCGCCCTGCCGCGCGGTTTCGAAGCGTTGGTGGGAGACCGGGCCGTAACGGTCGAAAGGTCGTCCATCCGGTCCGCGGACACGGTTACGGCCCTTTTCACCGGCTTGGAGAGCATCGAGGCCGTGGACGGCTTCAGGGGTGAGGCTTTCTCGGCTTCGAGGGAGTCGGTGCTTGCGGTCTCAGGATTCAGACCGCTGGCGCTCTTCCTCGGCATGAGGGTCGAGTGGCAGGACGGCGCCGGGATCGTTGAGGACTTCGAACCGTTCTCGGCCAATCCGCTCCTGTCGGTCGGCTTCGAAGGACGCCGGTTCGACGTGCCCCTGCTGCTGATCACCGAAACCGGGTCGATCGACTGGGAGGGCGGGCGGATCGGGCTCAGGCTTCCAGCCGGTCTGGTGGAGGGCGTGGATTGAGGCTGGCGGTAGCCACCCTGTTCCCCGAACTCTTCGAGCCCTTCTTCCGTACCGGGGTGGTCGGACGGGCGGCGGCATCGGGGGTCGTCGAGGCCAGTACGCTGGACATCAGGCTCCACGGGATAGATGCCAGAGGTTCCGTGGACGACTACCAGTTCGGCGGGGGAGCCGGGATGCTCCTCAGGCCCGAGCCTCTCTTCGGGGCTCTGAGGTCCGTGCCGTGGCGGGATGGCGCCAGAGTGGTGCTGATGGCCCCGGACGGGCGTCGGCTCGACCATGACCTCGCCAGGGATCTCGCGCGGGAGGAGAAGCTGATCGTCTTCTGCGGGAGGTACGGGGGGGTCGACGCCAGGTTCGTACAGCAGGCGGTGACCGACGAGGTGAGCATAGGAGACTATGTCGTCTCGGGCGGGGAGCTTCCTGCGATGGTGCTGATAGAGGCCGTGCTCCGCTGGATTCCCGGGGTGCTCGGCAGGATGGAGTCCGCCGTGTCGGACAGTTTCGCGACCGGGCTCCTGGACTATCCGCGCTACACGCGCCCCGCGGTTTTCGAGGGGATGAGCGTGCCGGAGGTCATCGTTTCCGGGGATCACGCGCAGGTCGAGAACTGGCGGTTCGAGGCCGCGCTGGCCAGAACAAGGGACAGGAGGCCGGACCTCCTGGAGGGCGTAAGCATCGAGTCGGTGAGAAAACGTTTCCTGGAAGCGGTCAGACAGGCCGCCAGGACGAAGGAGCGGGAAGATGGATGAGCTTCTTAGGCTGGTCGAGACCAACCGGCCTGCCGAGGGCATTGCGGACTTCGGTCCGGGGGACAACGTGAAGGTCCACTATCAGGTCATCGAAGGCGACAAGGTGAGGATCCAGGTCTTCGAGGGAGTGGTCATCTCGCGCCGCGGCGGCGGTGTCGGCGAGACATTCACGGTTCGCAAGATCTCCAACGGCGTGGGCGTCGAGAGGATATTCCCGCTCTGCTCGCCCAGGGTCGCCGGGGTCGAGGTCGTCCGCAAGGGCAAGGTGAGGCGCGCCAAGCTGTTCTTCCTCAGACAGAAGAGGGGCCGTGCCGCCAGAATCAAGGAGAAGAGGGTCTACTAGACCTTCCGCAGAGGATCTCCTCGGGTTCGATACCCGCGAGGCGGGCGGAAGCCTTCTTCCAGCAGGCATCGACGAGGCAGGGAGGGGGCCGCTCGCCGGCCCCCTCGTCGCATGCTGCGTCGTCCTGACGCCCGGCCTGGCGATCCCGGGGCTGGACGACAGCAAGGCTCTGACGCCCCGGGCCCGTCTGGAGGTCCGTGAAAGGATACTGGAAGGCTGCCTCGGGTTCGGGATCGGCCTCGTGGAACCCCGCGAGATCGATTCTCTCGGAATGACCCGCAGCGTCGCACTCTCGTTCGAGAGGGCCGCCGCCTCCTGCACTGCGGCGGATGTCTATCTGATCGACGGCAGACCGGTAGAGGGGCTGCCCTTCAACGCGAGATTCTTCGTCAGGGGCGATTCCAGGAGCCGCTCGATCGCCGCCGCGAGCATCCTCGCCAAGGTCCACAGGGATTCGCTCATGGCGGAGGCGGACAGGGTCTGGCCGGGCTACGGCTTTGCGGACAACTCCGGCTACGGGACGCCTGCGCATCTCGCCGCCCTGCGGGAACTCGGCCCCTGTCCGATCCACAGGTTCTCGTTCGCTCCTGTGGCGGAGACGGTCGATCTCTTCGGAGGCTTGCATGGCGGATGACGGCGTCGATCCGGCGGCTGCGGCGGAGAACGCGGTGGCGGAATGGCTGGCTTCACGCGGCTGGGAGATCGTCGAGCGGAACCTGAGGCTGGGGCCGGGGGAGATCGACATCATCGCCTGCAGAAGCGGGATCATGGCCTTCGTGGAGGTGAAGCTCGCCTCGACGGGAAGCGCCACGATGGCTCCCGAGAAGATCGACCGCCGCAAACGCACGAAGATCGCCGGCACAGCCGCTAGCTATCTCGCGGTGAAACCCTTCGGGGGCGGCTGCAGGTTCGATGTGGCCGTAGTGAGGGGACTGCCGGGGAGCTTCGAGATCGACTATCTCGAGAACGCCTTCGTCTCCGACACGATTTTCACGGTCTAGAAGCCGGTCCGCTCAGCCGAGCCTCGCGCCGGGGGAATCCGGACGGCCCGCCAGTATGGCCGCTCCCAGGGCTCCGGTGATGCAGGGCTCGTCCGGTACGAGGATCTCGATGCCCAGCTCCTTGCGCAGCGCCTTCACCACGCCGCGGTTCCTGGCGACTCCTCCGGTGAAGACGACCTGGGGAAGCAGCCTGGACCTGCCCGCCATCGAGATCGTCCTCCTGGCGACCGACCTGAAGACGCCGTTCAGGATGGACGGAACGGCGACTCCGGACTGGAGCAGGCCCACGATCTCGCTTTCCGCGAAGACGGCGCACATGGAAGAAATCTCGACCGAATCACCGTGATCCCGCACCACGTCGCCCATATCCTCGAGCGGAATCCCGAGTATCTGCCCGGTAAGCTCGATGAAGCGCCCGGTTCCGGCGGCGCACCTGTCATTCATTACGAAGTCCGTCGTCCTGCCAGAGTCGTCCATCTCGATGAGCTTCGAGTCCTGGCCTCCGATGTCGATTACCGTCCTGGCCGAAGGGAAGAGGTACGATACGCCGCCGGCATGGCAGAGTATCTCCGAAGCCACTCTGTCGGCGAGCTTGAAGTAGTTCCTGCCGTACCCGGTGGCGAGGACTCCCTGGAGATCGGAACGGACGACTCCGGCCGATTCGAGTACTCCCTCGAAAACCTCCGCGGCCGTGTCAGCCGGCCTGGAACCAGTGTCGGCGATCGCCGTCTCGACGATCTGCGAACCGTCGAACAGCACCACCTCGATCGATCTCGCACCGATGTCCACACCGCAGGAAAGCCTCATGTCATCTCCAGCATGGTCTGGATCCTGACCGCGAGCCTCTCGCGGTCGGAATCGGAATAATCGGTTTCCACCTTCATATACGACAACCCCAGGGAATCCCGGATGTGCCGCTCCACGAGCCAGGACTCGATGTTGTAAGTGTGGCAGGCATGCCATACCAGGTCCACCACCGCATCCGGCCTGTACTTAGCCGCCAGGCGGTCGATGAGGTCCAGCCTTCCCGTGTTCGGTGTCATGCACGAGCAGGGGATGTCGAAGTGCTTCCTGGCGACGGCCTCGAACGGGTCGCCATCCTCCGGCGTGAGCGCTTCAGTCGGCTTCACCCCCGAGCAGGCCTCCTGGACGACTACTATGCCGCCGCATTGTTCGATGATCTCGATGACCTTCAGAGTGTCCCTTCCGGTGGGGCACCCTGTCACCATGACTCTGGGAGCGCCCTCCGGAGCGGCCCGGAATCCTCCTGCCGCTCTCTCCCGCACCTTCTCAACGAAGCGCTCGAGCATCTCGAGATGTGGCTCGAACCCTGCGAGACGGTAGCGGACAAGGGCTGTTTCCACTCCGGTGACTATCGGCGGGTCCGAGGCTCCGAGTTCGAAAACAGTGTTCAGGAGGGATCGTTCGCGGTTCATCGCACGGATGGCCCCGCGGAGCCGGTTATCCGCTATTTCCACCCCGTACAGGTTCTCGAGGAAGGAGGCGAGCTTCCTGACCTCGGACATCCAGTGGCGGAAGGCGTCATCCTCGTCGTGCTTCTGCGTGAGTTCGAGGATGTGCTGCGGCTTCCTGTCCGCGATCAGCTCGTACATCTTCTTCTTGCCGTCGCAGGTGGTCTCCGCCACTATCGCGTCGCACACCTGGAAGAAGGGGCAGCGGTTCGTCAGGATGTATCCGAAGGACGACTTGATGAGGGGGCAGAGGTTGGACGGCAGGACGGTCTCGGCCGGGGCGATCGTCCGCCTGCTCGTCCCGCAGAGGCAGACCGGGTACGCTCCGGCTGCCATGATGATCTCGCGCGGGGTGTATTCGCAGTAGATCCCCACGAGGCCCCTGCCCTGCCGCTTCAGGGCGCGGGCTGCGTCGGACTCGACGGCCATGGAGTTACGGAAATACTCGAAGGGATCCTCACCGGAAGGATTAGTGACTCCGCCTGCGAAGCCCGTCGCGATCATCGGTGCTCTCCTGGATCTCAGTACTTCGGTGAAACCTTCCATCCGCCCCGCTACCTGCTCGCTGAGGCGGCCCGGGGAGTACGGCACGTCGAAGGCTAGTACCGGCAGTCCGGCCTCCTTTTCGAGCACCTCGACAAGAATCTTCTCCTCGTGGGGGCAATGGCTCGCTCCGAAGATGCTGGAGACTATGACCCCCTCCGCGCCGAACCGCCTTGCCTCCACAGCTATCCTCGAAGCCCTCATGTGCGCCGAGCCGAGCATCAGGTCGTCCATGCAGTTCTCGGCCACGGCGGCGAAGATGTTCTTGTCAGGCGCAAGGGGAAGGTACGAATGCGTGATCATGTACTCCGAACCGGTCACGCAGGCGCCCAGATCCTCGAGCTGCGTGACCAGTGAGGCATCCGTGGGCGGCATCACCCAGTAGACCCTGAGGGGGTCATCGTCGAAGGGGGATGTCCCCGAATCGAGGCGGCTGCGGACCGTGGCGAGGAGGTCGTCGAGGACCTCCACGCTCTCGTCGGGCTCGGAGCAGGTATGGATGCCGATGAACTCCGCAAGCAGCATCTCAAGGCCCGGCATCGGCGGGCGTTTAGCGGAGTAGACCAGATTCCGGAGTTCGGCTATCCGGCTTCTGAGGCCGTTGAACATGGTCCTGCTCCGTTCGAGATCGCTTTCCGACGCTGTCCTGCCCGTCATCTCCTCCATGGCGCGGGCTATTCCTCGAAGCTGCCCCTCTACGAAGCGTGCGGCGGAAGCCTGGTAGGGCATCCCGCCGAAGGGGGTCGTGCGGAACTCTTCCCCGGGCGCCCAGGATCTATCGTCCAGCCGCGATGCCATCTCCCACCAGTGTACCTTGATCCCCAGTCCCTCGATGAGTTGCATCACGGCGGAGAAATCGTCACAGCAGGCCCCGACTCCGGCGATGCAGAGATCGGGTTTCGGGAAGTAGTCGAGGGTCACCATGGCTCCCAGGGCCGCGCGGACATAGCAGAGATCCTCGCCGGCCCCGAGCCTCGCGGCCTCGTCGAGGAGGTGCGGCTCCTCCGAGAAGCAGGGCGCCCACCAGAGTTCGTCGGCGTAGAACGTCAGCGCCTCGGGCCAGGCGTATGTGATCACGGGTACCTGCCCGAGATCCTTCATGGTGGCGACTATCTTCAGCCCGTGCTCCTTCGCGAGGAAGAGCCGGTCCTTCTCGCTGAACAGGAACGCCCACAGCCTGAGCGCCGCGCTGGAGTCGTCGAAGCGCAGCCTCCGCAGGAGGGTGTCGCCGCGGCAGGAATACTCGTAGGGGCTGAACAGGTACTCCACCCCTCCCGGGATCAGCTTCCTTAGAAACCTGCACCGCTCCCTGTACTCGTCCGGGATGTCCCTTATCCTGATCTCCCAGTCGGAGGATGTTATCCGGCCCGATCGTTTCGCCGCACTCATGCCAGGCTCTCCAGGAATGCCTCGATGCGGGTGCCGACTCTCTCCCTCCCGCCCGGGGCGTAGCTCGTGTCGAGCACCAGGACTGGAACCGGCATCCTCTCCCGTATCCGCTCTCTCTCGGTATACCAGAGGTCGCAGAACTTGAGGGTCTTCAGTATCAGCCCCCGGCAGTCCGCCTCCTCCAGGGTCCGCTCGAGGTATTCGAAGACCTGGTCGTTCGGTCTGCATCTGGCGCAGCGCGATGCTTGGAAGTACTCCCTCGCCAGCCATCCCGGCGATCCATCGACCGGCTCAGCGTCGGGAAGTGTGGCCTGGAGGCCGGAGCACCCCAGCGGGACCATTGTGACCCCGGCCGCCTCCAGGAGCCCGGGGACGGCATCGTCACCCGCCGCCATCGGGCCCCCGGCGACCGCGATCCTCATACTGCCCTGCCAGGGTTTGGAGGCTGCCACGGCTGTTTCGAGGAATCCTGCAAGCCACCCGGGCCTGGCGATCTGGAACAGCTCGAATGCCTTATGCAGATCCGAGGGCTTGAGGAGCCCCTTCATGGCGATCGAGCGGAGGGAGGAGGCCGCCCTCCTCCGCTCCTTCTCGAAGGCAAGAGCCCTGTCGGTCGAATACCCGTCCGAGAAGCCCCGCGAGACCAGATCGTCGCACAGCCTCTCGACCTGCGATGCGAAGTAGTCTTCGGCCTCCTTCGTCCGGGTGGACGGGAGCTGGATGTGGAACGCATCGACGGCTGTGATCCGGCCGAGTGCCTGGAAGAGCCTCCGGGTCTGATCGCAGGTGTACATGGCTACCCATGCGTCGACCATCCCGTGCAGGCCCGTTCCTGCCGATGCAGCTCCTGCGAAGGACTTGACCAGAGGGCAGGAATCCGGCCGCATGAACCGCTCGCCGGCCCCCTCATTATTGCTGGATGCTCCGTGGAGGACGCGGATCGAACGCATCCCGAGACCCTCTCCGATGGCGGGCGGGAAGGCGTGGCACAGGCTGCCGAGAACCCGGCCACCGTTCTCCCTGAAGCGGGCCAGCGCCGCTGTTTCGTCCGCGATCCCGGTTTCGATCAGCTTTCCCGCCTCCGTGGTCTTCCTCCGTTCCGACGCTTCTCCGGCCTACTTCTTCACTGCCGTGATCCGGCACCTTCCGAAAGCACCCGCATGGGCCTGCTGGGACATGAAAGCCATCTCCCCGCCCATCGCCTGGAACATGTCCATGTCCCAGCCGATTATGCGGAGCGCATCGAACATGAGCTGTTCCGTGAGCATCGAGATATACAGGTCGATGCATCCGGCGAAGTGCTTGGTGCAGTCCTCGGAGGAGCTGATCTCGAAGCCGGAATCCAGGAGCAGCTTCTCCCAGTATTCCCTCTTGCCGATAAACGGGAACTTCATGAAGCCGCAGATCCGCTGGGCGGTTTCCTCGGTCCAGCCGGAGGGGCCCTCCACCCAGTCGCTGAACGCGATCCTGCCGCCCTTGCGCAGCACCCTGGCCGCCTCCCGGATCATCGACTCCTTGTCCTCGACATAGCACCAGGCGTCCTCGCCCCAGACGACGTCGAAGAAGCCGTCCTGCCAGGGGATGTTCCTCACGTCGCCCTTCCTGTATTCGATCATGCTCGACAGACCATCAGCGGCCGTAGCCTCCTGAGCCTTGGTGATCATGGCTTCGGTAGCGTCCAGGCCGTAGCCGCGGACACCGTAGAACCGCGCCAGGAATCTCAGGCCGGCACCCAGGGCGGAGCAGAGGTCGAGCACCTTCTCGCCCTTGGATATGCCCGCCTTTTCCGCCAGGATTTTCGACTGCGCGAATCCGCCGATGTGTATCTGTTCGCCCATGATGAGTTTCCAGAGATTGCCCTCCGGGCCGCTGTAGACGCCCTGGACATCGGAAAGGACTGCCTTCGTGCGATTCATCGCTCCGGTTCCCCCTTCTTATCTCCCGGCTGCTGGGGCCGGGACGACCGAGGAGAGCCTGGGGCAGCCGCCGATCCTAATCTGCTGGAAGCAGGAGGGTCAGACCGCCGGCACCCTTTCTCGGAGCCCGACTGGGCTCCTGGCCCGGCCTCAAACCTTCATGTGCGGTCTGGCAACCATGACGGTCTCCAACGCTCCATCTTCCTCTGGGTAATGGCGAGGTCTGACGGCCCTTCAGCGGGCGAAGATATCCGTGCACTGCCTCCCGGGCAAGAAGTAGCCCCTTGCACTGCACCCGGCATTCGGGTACACTGGAGGCGGAGGTGGCAGGAGATGCTCGCTCGCACCACGAGTCTGGGGCTATGCGGAATCGATGCCTTCCCGGTCGAGGTCGAGGTGGACATGGGGCGCGGCCTCCCCACCTTCAGCCTCGTCGGCCTGCCCGACAGCTCCGTCCGCGAGTCCCGCGAGAGGGTTCTCGCCGCCATCGGCAACCTGATGGAGAGCCTTCCCGGCAGGAAGACCACGATAAACCTCGCCCCCGCCGACAGGAAGAAGGAAGGCTCCGGGTTCGACCTGGCCATCGCCGTGGGTGTCCTGGCGGCCGCCGGGCTCGTTCCAGCCGACGCGGCAGGCCGGTATGCCTACATAGGCGAGCTTTCGCTGGACGGCGGCCTCCGCCCCGTGCGCGGAGCGCTCTCGATGGCCTACGGCGCCAGAGGCCTTCCTCTCGACGGCCTCATCGTGCCCTCGAAGTCCGCCGGCGAGGCCGCCCTGGTCGAGGGGCTGACGGTGTTCCCGGCCTCGAGCCTCTCAGAAGTGGTCGGCTTCCTCCGGGGCGAAGCCGCTCTCGACTCCGTCGTGTCCGACGTATCCGGCCTCCTCTCCGCCGGATCACCGTCCGAACTCGACCTGTGCGACGTCCGCGGCCAGGAGCAGGCCAAGCGGGCTCTGGAAGTGGCCGCCGCCGGCGGGCACAACATCCTGATGATCGGCCCTCCGGGTGCCGGGAAGACGATGCTGGCCAGACGATTTCCCGGCATACTCCCCCCTCTCGAGGCCGAGGAGGCCCTGGAGACGACCCGGATACACAGCGTAGCGGGGGTGCTTGCGGAAGGCTCGCACCTCGTCTCCGAAAGGCCCTTCAGGTCGCCTCACCATACCGTCTCGGACGCCGGCCTCATAGGCGGAGGCACATTCCCGCGCCCCGGAGAGGTCAGCCTGGCGCACAACGGCGTCCTCTTCCTCGACGAGCTGCCCGAGTTCCGCCGCAGCGTCCTCGAGGTCCTCAGGCAGCCCATGGAGGACGGCGTGGTCACGATTTCCCGCGCAGCCTCCGCTCTGACCTTCCCTGCCAGGTTCATGCTGGTGGCGGCGATGAACCCATGCCCGTGCGGTTTCCTCACCGATCCCCGCAAGGCCTGCACCTGCACGGGTCCGCAGATACAGGGCTACCTCAGGCGCATCTCGGGCCCCCTGCTCGACAGGATAGACATCCACATCGAGGTCGCCCCGGTGCAGTTCCGCGATCTGTCGGGGCAGGCCGGGCCCGGTGAATCCTCCATGACCATCGCTTCGCGCGTAGCGGCGGCCAGGAGGCGGCAGCTCCAGCGATTCGAGCCGGGCCGGAAGGTGTTCTGCAACGCCCTGATGTCGTCCGCCCAGGTAAGGCGCCACTGCCGGCTCGATTCCGAAACGGCGCGCTTCCTTCGCGACGCCGTCGAACGCTTCGGGTTCTCCGCCCGCGCCTACGACAGGATACTGAAGCTCGCCCGCACGATCGCCGATCTCGACGCTTCCGACTCGATCGGCGCGGCTCACATCGCGGAGGCCGTGCAGTACCGCGCCCTGGACAGGGACTTCTGGCAGACGGCCTGAGTTCCGGCCGTGCCGTGCGCATATCCGGCCATGAGCCCCCGGGGGTATATTGAAATCATGGAAAACGAACTCACCGGCGGGATCGCCCAGGCGCTGGTCGCCGTTTCAGACGGCATAGACAGGGCTCTCGCACAGGCGGGCCGGAAGGGCCCCGTCAGGATCATGGCGGTCACGAAGACGCACCCGGCGTCCACCGTGGCGGCTGCGATAGCCGCCGGCATCGACCTGATAGGCGAGAACCGCGTAAGCGAGGGCGGCCGGAAGATAGCCGCACTCGGACGCGATGCGGCCGAGTTCCATATGATCGGCCCGCTGCACAGGGGAGAGGTCCGGCAGGCCTGCCGTGACTTCCAATCGATCGACTCGATCGACAGGGAAGTCATCCTGGAGGCGGTTGCAGCCAGAAGGGCGATGGGAGCGACCCCTTCGATCCTCATAGAGGTCGACACCGCCCCCGGCGAGGGTAAGCACGGCTTCCCACCGGACTTCGATCTACTCTGCCGGATTGTCGACCGGGCGGCCGCACTCGGCGTTCCTCCGGCCGGTTTCATGACCGTCGGCCCTCTCATCGGGGGGAAGGAGGCCTCGAGGCGCTCATTCGCCCTCCTCAGGGACATCCGGGACAGGGTCGGCCGCGCCACCGGGCTCGACCTCCCGGAACTCAGCATGGGGATGAGCGACGACTGGTTCGAAGCGGTGCTCGAAGGATCGACGACGGTCCGGCTGGGGCGGGCCCTCTTCGGAGAGCGCTCCGGATTGACGCCGTGATGCCCTTCTGTATCTTCACTCAAGGCAGACATGCCGTTCTTAGCCCCCGCGGCCCGGCCCCGGGGAAAGGGGAGGCTTTGCAGTGCGATTAACTCCGCTCGACATAAGGCGACAGCGTTTCGCGAAGGTCTTCCGAGGCTACGATACCGCCGAGGTGGAGGCCTTCCTCGAAATGGTCGCCGACGCCTGGACCGAGCTTACGACCGTGGTGGACGACACCGAGAAGGAACTCATCGCCCTGCGTTCCAGAGCCGCTGACTTCGACAGGATGGAAGGCGCCGTCCGCGAAGTGCTCGTAGCCCAGCAGCAGAGCGCCTCGCGAGCCCGTGAGGACGCCGAGAAGGAAGCCCAGCTCATCGTGATGGACGCCGAGGTAAAGGCCGCCAACCTGCTCAGCGAGGCCCGCGAGAGGGTGCAGGTCCTTTCCGGGACGGTCCGCGAGCTGCAGGACCGCCGGCTGGCCATACTCGCCCAGATGTCCTCCTTCCTCGAGGCTCAGGGCAGGGTGATCGAGATGGAGGAAACGAAGATAAAGGCCGACTCCGTCCCGGAGGACAGGCTCCTCTCCGGCGAGGAGCCCGGAGACGGTCCGATCCTCGAACTCTCGGAGCTCTGACGCGGGCAAATGCATCTCATAGCCGTCCTGGCCGCCCTGGCTGCGAATGCTCCGACGCTCTCCGGAGATTCATATTCGATCTCCTGGGAGGTGCCCGAACTGGTCACGCTCAGGGGGCCGGGGGATGCCGTAGTGGGCCTCTCTGCGGATGGCTGCGGCTTCTGCGGCTGCAACGGCGACGTTCTCCTCCCGGAACTGAACATGTACCTTCCGGTTCCGCCGGGCAGCTCCCCGGTGCTGTCCGTAGAGCCCTCGGGCATCGCTCCGGCCGGCATCGAGAGTGTCTCCAGGGCTCTTCCATCCAACGGCGGAACCGTTTTCGAAGCCGCCCCCCTCTCCGACCTTCCGGACGCCTGGGGCGAGCTGGCGGGCGTCACCTCCTTCAGGGGCTTCAGTCTGGCCAGGGTGCGCATCCACCCGGTCATATCGTCCGGCGGCGGATTGGTCCGTGCGCGTTCTCTGGCCGTCGTCCTCGAATTCGGCCGCACCGGAAGCCCTTCCAGGGTTGCAGGAGCCGAGGGCGACCTCCTGCGGCTGATAACCGGAACGGACACGGCCTGGCGTTCTGAAGCCCGCTCCGGTATGCGGGGCAGCCCGTTCGCCGGCCTTCCCTGGGCCAGGATAGGAGTGGACACCGCCGGCATCCACGCCGTCACGGGCGACATGGTTCCCCATGCCTGCGGATCGCCCAGCGCGACTCTCTCGCTCTTCACCGGCAGGGGCAGGATGATGGGCTCCTCCCCGTGGGACAGCCTGTACATTCCCCGGCCTGTCCCGGTGCTGGTGCGCGACGGCGGCGACGGCGTCTTCGACGAGTCCGACAGCCTGTACTTCTTCGCCAGAGGTCTGTCGTGGTGGGAACCCGACGGCGACAGCCTCCCCGGCCATTTCATGCACCAGTATTCCGGCCGGAACTTCTACTGGCTCACCTGGGGCGGAGAGCCCGGCATCCCGATGCAGACGATAAACGCGGGGCTCACCGGCGCCCCGGCCGTTCAGCGCCCCTGCCTCGCCAGACTCCATTTCGAGCGCGACATCATAAGGAAGCCCGACCTGGTTCCGGGCGACTGGATATGGGACGCCGCCCTCGGCACCGGTACGCAGTGGTACTACCACGAATTCGACATCCCCGGAGCCTGCGACGGCAGCGGGATCGTCAGAGTCTATCTGGTGTCCGCCAGCGCGGGCGGCCACGCGACGAGGGTCCTGGTGAACGGCCAGACCGTCGCCGACACCGTCTGGAGCGGAGTCGGAGCCTTCGTTCTCGAGGCCCGGACATCCTCCCTGCGCCCGGGCGTCAACAAACTCGACATCGCGATCGATCACGGATCCGCGTCCGACGACATCTACATCGACTGGTTCGAGGTCTTCCCCAGGATGAAGCCCGCCCTCTGGAGTTCCGGCCAGACCCATGTCCCCATGGAGTGGCGCCAGGAGGCCGGGAGGGTCCGGCTCGACTGGGATGGCGGCCTCGGCGGGGCGATGGTCTTCGCTGTCGGAGGCGACACCCATGCCGCTCTGCTCGACGGCTGGAGCGGCGGCTCCCTCGAGGTCGAGTTCCCTTCGGGATGGGCCTCGAAGGAGCTCTGGGCCGTGCCGGTCGGCGCGGTCATGGCGCCCGCCTCGGTGGAATACGCCGAACCCGGCGGTCTGGTCACCTTCCAGGGCGGTGCGGACAGGCTCTACATCTATCCGGAGGGTTTCGAGGGCGCCGCGTTGTCCCTGTTCGAACCCGGATCGTCCAGCGAGGCGGTCTGCCTTACGGACATCTACGACGAATTCAACGGGGGCGTCCGTGATCCCTGGGCCATCACCGCCTTTCTCGACTTCGTGCTGAAAGCCTGGGAACCCGCTCCCGTGGACGTGATCCTCTGTGGCGGAGGTCACTTCGACCCCAGGAACCGTGCCGGCTCCCGCGTCAGCCTGATCGATCCCGTCCGCTCACCCGGCGACTACTTCCAGGACGACCTCTACGCGATCACGAAGGGCACCGATGTTCCCCAGTTCGCCGTCTCCAGGATCAGCACCTCCGACCTCGCGGCCTTCGCAATCGTCGCCTCGCGCTCTGCAGCCTACCGCTCCGGCGCCTTCGCGGGCGCCTGGCAGACGCGGGTTCTCGGGGCTGCGGACGACGAGCGGTCGAGCCAGTACTCCGCCGACGAAACCTACCATACGAACAGCATGGAGCGGATCCTCGAGGAGCATCTCCCTGACGCCGCCAGGCCCGTAAAGCATTACATGATACTTTATCCGTTCGACTCACTCTTCAAGAAACCGGAGGCGCGGCAGGCCTTCATCGATCTCTGGTCGGAGGGCGCGCTGCTGGTCCTGTTCCTCGGTCACGGCAGCTTCGACCAGCTCGCCGACGAAGGCCTGTTCTACCTCGATGACACAGGTCAGCTCGCGAACTCCGGCAGGCTGCCCGCAGCCTTCTTCGGCTCATGCAGGGTCGGGAGATTCCAGGACCCCGGCCGTGATTGCATCGCGCAGTCTGTCACCACCGCTCCCCGCGGCGGCGCGATAGTCGGGATAGGAGCCACGTTCGACACGATAGGCCCGGTAAACGAGCTCCTGATGGCCGCCTTCGCGGACGCGGTCTTCTCGCAGTCCGGCGCTTCGCTGGCCTCGTGCCTGCTGGCCGCCAAGCTGCAGGCCGGCTATTCCGGATTGAACAACAGGGTCTACGTTATGTTCGGCGACGGTTCGACCATGCCCGCCGTTCCGGGCCACATGCACCCCGTCGACGCGGATACCCTGTTCACAGGAGAGAGGTCGGGCTTCTCCGGCACGGCGCCGCATGAGGGCACCGTCCTCCTCGAAGCCTTCGAATCCAGCCGGAGGAGAACCTACTACACGTTCAGGCAGAACCTCCCCATCGAATACTTCGACATGCCCGCCCTCTTCTTCGCGGGCTCGGCGGCGGCCGACCCCGGTTTCGCCGCGGAGGCGTTCGTGCCGGTGGATGCCGATACCGGAACCAGAAGCAGGATACAGGCTCTCGTCATCTCCCCCGAGGGAGTGTCCGCCTCCGCCGCCTGGCCTCATCCGCTGGTCCCCGGCATGCCTTCCACCACGGATTCGACGGGGCCTTCGATCGAAATCTGGCTCGAAGGCTTCCGCAGCACGGAGGAGCCATCCGTGTCGGGCTGTGCGACCCTCTCGGCCAGGCTCTCCGACGAATCAGGGATCAACCTTGTCGGCAACCCCGGAAGGCAGCTCGCGCTCTACGTCGACGGCACCGCGTCGGACGTCTCGGGCAGCTTCTGCTACGATCCGGGCAGCACGACGGATGGCGGGCTCGAAGTCGACCTTGGCCTCCTCCCGGTGGGAACGCACACGCTGGAACTCGCCGCCAGCGACTGCCTGCTCAACAGGAGCAGCGCCGCCATGAGATTCACGGTAGTCGCCGCCGACAGCCCCAGCTTCTCCCAGGTATTCGCCTACCCATGCCCCGCCTCGGACGGAGTTTCGATAAACTGGACCCAGAGCGGGTCGGACCCGGTCGATCTCGACATCTACACGATATCGGGCAGGAGGGTGGAATCCGTCCGGAACCTGCGGTGCCGGCCCGGCTATAACCAATACTGGTGGAACTGCGAAGACAGGGATGGGGATCCGGTGGCCAGCGGATCCTACATCTTCAGGATATCCGCCGGAGATTCCGAGGCCTGCGGCATAATTGCGCTGATCAGATAGGCAACAGGAGGAACAATGTCGAAATCCCTTTCTCTTGCTCTCCTCGCGGGAGCGTTTGCGGCCGCCGGCGCATCCACGGCCAGCGTGGTCTGGCTCACGATAACCCCCGGGGCCCATGCCAACGGCATGGGCGAAGCCTTCACGGCCATCGCCGACGACGCAACGGCCAGCTACTGGAACCCGGCCGGCCTCGCTCTCGCGGACTCGGGCCGCCATGAGATCACCCTCCAGCACTCCAACTGGCTCCCTCAGCTCGCCGACGACATGTACTTCGAATACCTCGGATACGCCAGGAACATCCCGGGATGGGGCGGCATCGGGGGAAACATCACCTTCATGTCCATGGGCGAGATGCTGGAGACGGCGCCCGGCATGGAGGACCCTCTGGGCACCTTCTACTCGTACGGCATGGCGGCCACCGTCGCCTTCGGCACCGAGATCGCGCCGGGCGCCTCGGTCGGCCTCGGCGCCAAGTTCATCTACGACCACCTCTACTACACGGACGAGGGGAAGGGAACGTCCTTCGCGGCCGACCTGGGCGTACTGTATCAGATCCCCATGGACCGGATCGGCCTCGGCGGCGCGGGAGACGCCTCCATCGGCGCCAGTCTGTCGAACCTCGGCCCCAACATGAGCTACGGCGGCGACTCGGAGGACAACCCGCTCCCTCGAATCCTGAGGGCCGGCATCGCCTATCAGCCCTTCGATACGCAGATGACCCAGCTCAGAATAGCCGCGGACTACAGCAAGCTGCTCGTGAGAGTGGAAGACGGCCTCGTGGACGAGTTGAGCGAGAACAAATGGGGCGTGGGCGCCGAGTACTGGTACTATAACCTGCTGGGTCTCCGCGCCGGCTACTCGCACGACACCGAAGGCGAATCCACCATCAGCGGAGCCACGTTCGGAGCCGGCCTCAGATACGGCAGCTTCCAGTTCGACATGGCCTTCGTCCCCGTGGACATTAGCCTTCAGGGCTCTGGCAAGTACAACAAGAAGTTCTCGCTGCTGGTGCAGTTCTGAGAATGGCGCTCCGCCTCCCGGCGACAGTGGCCGTGCTCTGCGCGGCAGCCTCGGCCTCCGTGCCGATCCTGCCGGACACCGACGTTCCCTGGCTCAACGAGCGGCCTTCCGAGGGAATCGCCATCTGGGACGGCTCATCATCCGGCGCGGCGCTCGACGCCCTGGGCGAGTTCAGGCTGTGCATCATCAGGGTGGAATTCGTGGAGGACTTCACGCCTCTGACGACGGGTGACGGCCGCTTCGACATGAAGGCGCAGCCTCCGCACGACCGGGAATACACCGAGGGCCTCGCAGCCGACATGGCCTCGTGGCTGTACGACGTGTCGGGGGGCGGGTTCGAGCTGTCCTTCGACGTCTATCCTGCCTCCGGCGCCTATCACATGGACCACCAGATGTCCTACTACGGGGCCGACTCCACCTGGGCGGCGGGCATCTGCCTGCTCCTCCGCGATGCGGTCCGCGCCGCCGATGTCGACGTGGACTTCTCCGAATACGACGCCGTGATGGTGGTTCACGCCGGGGCGGGGCAGGAGGCCGACATATTGCGCGACAGCCCCGACGACATCCACTCCGCCTTCATGACCCTGGGCAATCTCGCCTACTATCTGCCGGAGGGCGGCGTGGGCTTCCTCGGCATCCCCACCGACGACGGGGTGTATGTCCGCGAGGGTCTGATCGTCCCCGAGCAGGAATCCCAGGACGGCTTCGGCCTCGGAGTCATCGGCACCATGATCCACGAGTTCATGCACCAGCTCGGTCTTCCCGACCTGTACGACACCCTGTCCGGCGGAGTCGGAGTCGGCGGCTGGGACATCATGGGCTACGGCCAGTGGATGTCCGCCGGCTTCTGGCCCACCGCCCCCGGCGCTTGGAGCAGGGTCAGGCTCGGATGGGCCGACGTGGTGGATGCCTCGGGCGGCGGAACCTGGTCGGTCGAGTGCGGCGGCGACGTGCTGAGGGTGGATCTGTCCGGCAGCGAGTACCTTCTCATCGAGAACCGCCAGAGGGATCCGAACGGCGACGGGCTCTGCGGCGAGCACGAGAGGGATTACGGCCTCCCCGGCTCCGGGATACTCATCTGGCACGTGGATGACGGGGTGCTGGCCGCCAACATGGCCGCCAACACCGTCAATGTCGATCCGGACCACAAGGGGGTCGATCTCGAGGAGGCCGACGGCATCCAGGACTTCGACTACTCCCTGTCCGACACGTACGGCATCATGGGCAGCGAATACGACCCGTTCTTCATCGGCGGCTACTCGCACACCTTCGGCCCCTCGACGATCCCCTCCAGTGCGACGAGCTGGGGCGGCTTCACGGGCGTGACCGTCGAGATCGGCTCGGCGCCGGGCAATTCCATGCAGGTGACCGTCGATCCCATCTCGATGACCGCAGGCTGGCCCGTGCAGACCCGGCCTGTCGCCCGGGGGCCCTTCCTCTGGAACTCGCAGGACGGGCCCGCGGTGCTCCTTCTTTCCACGACCGGACAGCTCCTGAAGCTCGATCCCGCAAGCCCCGGCGAACCGGTCACAGCCATTGCCACCGGCGTCACCGGCCCGCCGGCCGCCGCACCCCTCGGTGGAGGGGAGTACGACTGCCTCGTCTGGATGGGCGACGACCGTGAACTCCATCTGCTGGATCCCCGGGGACACGAGAAGGCCGGATGGCCCGTGCCGATGCAGGGGGTCCCGGTGCGCTGCGCCGCCCTGCCGGCGACGGGAGCCGTACTGGCGGCCACCGACCGCAACCAGGTCTTCCTCTACGACCTCGACGGAGAGGTCATGCCGGGCTGGCCTAGGACCGTAACGGAGCGCACGACCGGACTCGCCTTCTGCGAGGACGATCCTTCCGCCCCGGTTCTATTCGCCTCGACTGCGGGAGGCAGGCTGTACGCCTGGCGGCTCGACGGGAATCCGGTCCACGGATGGCCGGTCGAGTCCCCCGGCGGATCGCCGGTGTCCCCTCCGCTCGCGGCCGACCTCGACAGGGACGGCGAGGTCGAGGTGACGGTCCTCTGCGGCAGGACGATCTCGTGCTTCTCGCCTTCCGGATCGCCGAAGCCCGGCTTCCCCGTCCAGACCCGGGACGAGCCCATGGGCGTCCCCTGGCTCTGCGACCCCGATTCCGACGGCCACATAGACATCGCCGTGGAGACCTCGGCCGGCGTCGAGGCCTACGAGGCCTCGGGCGCCCTCCTTCTGGACTGGCCCGAGATCCTAGGCTGCGACCCCGCCGGAATCCGTTCCGACGCCAACGCAGGCTGCGGGGGGCGGGGCTTTGCAGCCCACTTCACCCGTGACGGCAGGATATTCATCCGCAACGCCTTCGGCGCACCCCTGCCGGGCTTCCCACTCTCCACCGGCGACGGTCCGCTGGGCGCGCCGCTCTTCATCGATCTGGACGGCAACGGGTCCTACGGGCTGCTGGCCTGCGACGAGTCGGGGTGGACAGGCTTCTGGAACGACATCGCGGCCCTGGACGGCTGGTTCCCCGGCCTCGACTTCAGCGGTTCGGGCTGCTGGCCCTCTTCGCTGCTCCCCGCTCTCGCGGCACCTGGAGGCGGGATATCCGAAGGCACATTCTTCGTCTATCCCAACCCCGTCTCCGAAGGCAGGGGAGTGATACGGTTCGATTCCGGCGCCTCATGCGCCTACTCGATTAGGGTGTTCAACATCGCAGGAGAACTCGTGTCGGCTTTCGACGGCAACTGCGAAGCCGGCCTGGCGTGCGAGGTCGACTGGGATACGTCCAATCTGTCTCCCGGACTCTATTTCGTGTGCCTCAGCGCCGGCGGCCACGAGGCTCTCTTCCACGCGGCCGTGACGGGCCGGTGATTTCCAGGGCGGAGGCGGTAATGTCGAGACTGCTGTCGATACTCGTCCTCACCGCGGCCCTGGCTCCGGCCTCCGCCGGCGCGGACAGGGGAGCGGTGCTCCGCTCCGCGGCGCTTCCCGGATGGGGTCAGCGCTATCTCGGTCACGGCACGAGGGGCAACGTCTTCCTCGGCGTGGAGGCGGTCGCCTGGGCCGGGCTGGGCGTCTCACTGCTCGAGGGAGCCCTGGCGACGGACGACTACGAGGCCCTCGCCCTCCGCGAAGCCGGCATCGACGCCTCCGGTCTCGACGGCTCGATGCTCGACAACATAGCCGACTTCGGCTCCACCCTGGAATACGACGACTACATCCGCCGGCTGGCGAGGTACTACCACCCCGACGACCCCGAGGCCCAGCAGCGTTACTTCGACGCCAACTCGTGGCATGGCCCGGACGACTGGAGCTGGTCGTCCGACGACGCACGCGGGCGCTTCGAGGACTACCTGCGCGAGAGCCGCGAGTGGCACCGCGTGGCTCTCTATGCCGGAGCCTTCGCTGTGGTCAACCGTATCGTGAGCGCCATCGACGCCGCGCTTATCGGAGACAGGGAACCGGTGCTGTACAGTTCCCTGGACAGGCCCGACCCTTCGGACTTCTCGTCCGTCCGGCTGACAGTGGGGGCGAGGTTCTGATGCCGCTCGCACACGCGCTGCTGACACTCCTTGCCGCGGCTTCCCCGGAGAGGCTCTGGATGGACGGGACCTTCCTGGACCCCATGGTGATGAACATCACGGAGAGGCACGATCCGTCCTTCGCTCCTTCGGGCCCCCTGGCGCTTTCCGCCTCCGGGCCGGAGGTCGGAGATACAGTGATGTTCTGGGCTCAGGACTTTTCCGGCGGAGGAGACCGCTTCACCTTCTACCTCGTCAAGGCGACCTGCCGGTACGTCGGCGAGCATTCGTACATCTTCGTGGAGGACGACGCCTGGGGCAGACACTTCCTCCAGCAGGACGTGGACGACCTGGCCGCGTCGCTAGAGGACGCCACTCCAGCCGATCCCACGATGGGCATCATCGAGAAGAACTCGTCCGTCCTCGGGGCCGTTCCCGACGAGATCGACGGCGATCCGAGGGTGTACTTCCTCGTGCTGGACATCAGGGACGGATTCGTGTCCCAGGGGGCCTTCGTAGCCGGCCTCTTCAGCCCCTACAACCAGTTCACCGAGGAGGAGGCCTTCACCCGGTACGGCGGGCATTCGAACGAAGTCGAGATGCTTTACATAGACTGCTATCCGGGCGACGCCGCAGAGGCTCTCTACACCGCGTCGCACGAACTCGTCCATCTCATCCAGTGGGGCATCAGGCCCTTCAGCGGCGAGGATCTCTGGGTGATCGAGAACCAGGCGCAGACAGGCACCTTCCTCTGCGGATATCCGGCCTCCCAGGTCTCCACTTTCATCGAGGCGGGAGGGGTGACCCCGGTCGGCTGGACGGAGTTCACCGACGACCTCCGGTACGTCGCCGGATACGGCGCCGGCTACCTCTTCTTCAGCTATCTCTACGAGCGTTTCGGGGGCGATGCCTTCATCCACGGCTCGCTCAGGGCATCCAACAGAGGGCTGCCCGGCGTCGAGGAGGCGGTCGAGAAGGCGATCGGCTCACAGGTGGACATGATGGACATCCTCACGGACTGGGCTCTGGCCTGCTGGATCGACGACCCCTCGATCGGGGACGGCAGATGGGGCTGGGATTCCTTCCGGATCGCCGACTACGAGTACGACCCCGACTCGCCGAGGGACGGGCTCGACTGGCAGGGTGTCGTGTCCACGCTGCCCTTCGAGGACCCCGTGCATGATCTCCCGGCCATGACGCTGGACGCCTACTCGCTGGAATGCCCCGCTGCGGAAGGCTCCTTCCGCGCCTCGGCCTCGGGCATGGGCGGGTTCTCGGCCTGGTTCAGGGAGTCCCCCGGCGACGCGCCCCGCCGTCTCGAGACCGGCCAGGCGCGCGACATCGCAGTGCCGCTCCCCGCCGAGGGCGAGGTGCTCCTCCTGTGCAACTCCTTCTTCGGCCTGAACCTCCAGGCCTCGGCAGGCGACCTGGGCCTCGCCGCCGGAGGGCTCGCCGTCTTCCCCCAGCCGTGCTTCGGCACGCTCTATCTCGGCCTCCGGTCGGACGGTTCGCAGGCGACCCTGTCGGTCTTCGACGCAACGGGCCGCCACGTCGAAACCATCGACTTCGGCGCGGTCGATCCCGGAGAGACCGTTCTGTCCTATCCCGGGGCGTCCCTCCTATCCACGGGCGTGTATGCGTACAGGTTCGTACAGGGGGGTGCGGAGGTCTGCGGGAGGTTCGCGGTTGTGCGCTGACGCCGCCCTGCTGTTCCTGGCCTCGACTCTCCTGACGCCGCTGACCCTGCCCGGGGGCACCATCGACGTGTCGCTCGGCCCCGCCGGCTCCATCCTCTGCCTCAGGCCCTCCAGCCCGGAGCTTGTCGTACTCGCCCCGGGCGGTGAAACCACCTCCCTGGACCTGGACGGGGTCGTCATCCCCGTCTCCATCGCCGCCATGCCCGACGGTTCCTTCCTTGTCTGCGACGCCGCTTCCGACTCGATCCTGCGATTCTCCTCCAGGGCCGAACGCTCCCATGCCTCGGCAGCGCCCCCGGGCACGGTCGCCGTGGCGGCCTCCAGAGGCGAGGTGTGGTGCTTTTCGGTGGACGAGGGGGCCGTTTCCGCCGTCCTGCCCGCCGTGCGGAGGATAGCCCGGGTGGAAGGGTTCAGGCCGGCCGATCTCTCGATCGACGGGCGCAGGGCGGTTCTCAGTTCCGGAGCGGGCGCCTTCCTGGTCGAACCCGGCTCGGCGGAGCCTCTTCCGGGCGACCCGGCCTGTCTCGCCGGGGGTGCCTGCATCGTGCTCCTGGGCGATTCCCTGAGGGATGTCTCCGGGGTCCGCCGGCCGGTCCATGCAGGCGCCGGCTTCGACAGGCTGGAGGGGCATCCCGACGGCAGGGTGCTCGCCTGGAGCAGCTCTTCGACGGCAGCGGTCCTGCTGGAGTGAGCCCCCTTCTCGTCCTCTGCGCGGCCTGGCTGTCCGAAACGCGCATAAGCGATGGCACAGGGTTCTTCGAGCTGCCGGACAGCGTCTGGGCGGCGCCCGGAAGCTGCTGGGCCGAGGCCGGCACGGACAGCCTCGCGGCCGCGCCCGGTGCACGAGGCAGCAGGACGGGGATAACGGTCACCCCCGCACCCGCGGCAGGCGACACCCTCGTGCTTCACTACGCAACTCTCGACCTCTCCGTGCCGTCCACAGCCTCGCTGGACATTACGCAGCTCGGGCGTGAGCCGATGGCTCCCCGGGGCGGCGCTACCCCGGCCGGTGTCTACGAGGCGCAGCCCGGGCTGTTCATATCCGGCGTGAAGAGGCTGGGTTTCTCCGTAGGGCACGGCGGAGGGCTGGAGCAGAGCACCAGCCTGGCCATCTCGGGGACCATCGCCGGAGACATCCGGGTCGAGGGCGTGATGTCCGACGAGAACCTGCCCGCCGGCGGGTCGGAGGCGGTATCCGAGCTGGACAAGGTCCGGCTGGGCATAACCGGACGCCGCTGGTCCGCGACCCTGGGGGACATGGAGTGGAGCAGGGGCGAGTCGGGCCCGCTCGCATGGAGGCGCGAGACCAGCGGATTCCTCGGGACGGCAGGGGACTCGGTCGGGCCGGGCGTGTCCGGCGGCGCCGGAGTCTCCGGGCAGAGCCACAGGCGGGCCCTCTTCGCCACACAGGAGGGGGTGAGCGGTCCCTACGACTTCTCGGAGGGCAGGGAGGTCGTACCCGGCAGCGACAGGGTGTGGCTGGACGGAGCCAGGCTCACCAGGGGAGCCTCCGCCGACTACACGATAGACTGCGTCGCCGGAACCATTACATTCACGGAATCGCGCCTGATCCGCAGGGACCAGCGCGTGGAGATCACCTACTACTCGCGGGGCGACGGGTATCGGAGGGAGCTGTACACCGCCGGGGCGGCCTGGGTCACCGGCGGGTTCGCAATCGAGGCAGCCTCACTGGTCGAGTCGGACGACAGGGGCGTGCCGCTCGGCTTCTCCCTGTCGGATGAGGCCGTGGAGCTGCTCGAGGGAGCGGGCGAGGAGGAGGGCGACGCATGGGTCGACGGAGCCACCCTGCTCGGCCCCGGCCAGGGTTCATATTCACGCGACAGCCTGGGGCACTTCGTCTTCGAGGGGCCGGGCCTCGGCGACTGGAGGGTGGTGTTCTCGCGGCCGCCTTCGGGGCCGGGCGACTACCTCTACAACTCCTCAACGGGAGGGTTTCAGTGGGCCGGCGACAGCCTTGGAACGCACCTGCCCAGGCAGTACCTGGAGATTCCCACATCGCTCTCCGTGGGCGGCATGGCCCTCAGGGGCGGCTCGGAGAGCCTCGGCTTCACGCTCGAAACCTCCCTCTCGCGCAGGATCGGCAACACCTTCAATCCCTCCGCGACCACACGGGAGGGACTTTCCGCCAGATCGCGCCTCTTTGCCTCCTCCTCGGATGACCTGGGCGTCTCCCTGGCGCTCACGGGCGCGAGCGACGGGTTCAGGCCCGCCGGGGTCTGGCTGGGCGACAGCGTGCTCCGGTCGTGGACCCTCCCGCTGGACTACGAAGGGCTGGACGAGATGGTGGAGGTCTCCGCGCACGCATGGGACTTCGACGCCCAGGCCGGCCTCCTGCTGGCGGAGGGCGGCGGCAGGATAGCCAGGGGCAGGCTCGGCGCGACACCCACGTTCGGGAACACCGGCGCGGGCGCATGGGTCGAAGGCGCGCAACGTAGCGGGACTTCCGTCCTCACGGAGGGGAGATACCTGGAATCCGGCGTCGACTTCGGCCTGCTCTCGGGCCGGGTCCGGCCCGGGGCGGGATGCTCGGTGAGGGACGAGAGCTGGGCGGACAGCCTCTCGGGGAGGCTCGCTACGGGTTATGCGGAGACGGCGCTCTCGGCCGGCGGATGGACCTCCCTGCTGCGTTTCGAGGGCGAGAGGGACTGGAGGCTCGGCTCGACGGAACTGCCCGTGAGGACTCTCAGGGGAAGGCTCGAGACCGGCACCGCCCAGGGTTCATGGAGGTTCTCGAGCTCGGTGGAGCACTCGACCAGCACCTGGCGGGGGGGAGGATCCACTCAGGCAGACGCGCTGCTGGCGGACTTTTCCTCGTCCATGCCGGGCGGGTGGATCCATTCGGTGTACCGCGGATCGGGCACCCTCTCCCGCGAGATGGAGGTCCACTACCGGTACGCCGGCGAGGGCGAGGGCTCCTACAGCTATGACGAGGAGAGCGGCGAGTACTATCCCGATCCCGACGGAGACTGGGACGTGTACTACACCTCCGGACCCGGAGGAGGGGTTGCGGAGGAGGCCTCGCTTTCCACCGAATTTCTCACCGGGGGGGCGCTGGGTCCGTCCCTGGAGGGTACGCTCGACCTGGTGTCGCGCGATGCCGGCGGCAGGCTCCGGACGTTCCTCCTGGCCGGGGCGTTCGGGCGCGGATCGGGCGGCTACTCGGCGGACGTGTCCCCCTCCTGGAGGACCTCGGGAGTCATGAGGCTCGTCAGGCTTCGCGGGGTGATCGCACTGGACAGGACAGTCTACAGCGGCGCGGGGACCAGGGAGGACAGGGAGGCGAGGCTCGAACTGTCGGGTCGCGCAGTGCCCGATCCCGTGGTGGATCTGGCCTGGTTCGGCGGCTGGTGGCGGATCGAGGAGGAACTCTATTCGCCCAGGCGGAGGGTCGGGGTGAGGGCCGAGCTGGACCCGACCTTCCAGGCCGGAGGGGGATTCGAGCCGGGCATCCTGGCGGCGTTCGAGAGGCGCACCGAGGAGTATCTGGCGCTGAAGGCGGTGATGTACGAGGTCGCGCCGCACGTCTCCTGGAGCCGGTCCGGGTGGAGCGCCTCGGCTTCGGCATCCGCCGGCTTCATCCCGGGCGACATGGACCTTCCGCCCTGGTTCTTCGACGGCTCCGACTCCGGCACGGCCTGGACGATACAGGGCAGGGCGGGGCGCTACCTCTCGGAGGAGCTCTCCATGAGCCTGACCCTCTACGCCCGCAGGCCCGCCGGCTCGGAGTGGGTACGCAGAGCAGGGCTCGAAGGCTCGGTGAGCTTCTAGCATGGTCCTGTCACCGCTCGGTCTCTTGCTCGCAGCGTCCCTTGTCTCCTCGGCGTCGTTCAATGGCAGCCCTCCTCTCCCTCCACCGGAGCTGCTCGATCTCGTCTCCGCCGTGAACGACTCCTCCGTCGCGGCCCTGCAGGACGCCGTCCTCGGCTGGTATCTCCAGCAGGGCTACCCCTTCGCATCCATCGGCTGCTACATGGCCTCGGAGGACAGCCTCGCGGCCGCCCTGGTTCCGGGCCGGCACGCCGCGCTGGAGGGCTTCAGGTTCGAAGGGCTGGAGGGAACCCGGCCGAACACCCTGGTCCGCCTGTTCCGGGGCGAAACCGGGGCGCCGTACGACCCGGAGTCTGTCGAACAGTGGAGAGCGAGACTCGCCCGGCTGCCATACATCTCGTGGGTGGGCCCCGGCGAGCTGATGCTCGGCCCGGGAGGGAACCTCGTCGTCGTGCAGCGGGTGATCGAGGGGCCGTCCGGCAGCTTCTCGGCCTCCCTGGGAGTCTCCGGGCAGGGCGGGAGCGACGAGATGGAGGGCGAGGGCATCCTGGACGTCACCAACCTCCTGGGAACAGGCAGGGAGCTTGCCATATCGATAGAGAAGTCCGGATGGGGCGGCACGGATGCCTCCTTCCGCTACCTGGAGCCGTGGATCGCCGGGCAGCCGCTCTCTATCCAGCTCTCCGCCATGCAGGAGGTGCCTGATAGTGCATGGCTGAACCGCGAGGCCGAGATCGCCGCCATCTGGGACGTGAACGCCTCGCTTTCGGTCACCACCGGAGCGGGGAAGTGGTGGGGCTTCTCCCCGGATGCGGACAGGACATTCAGCTACGGCCTGGCCGGCATCGGCTTCCAGCCCGGCAGGCCGACCCCCATGGGCTGGGAGGGGCTCGACGCCTCGCTTTCGGGCCGAGTGGGCACCTCCACCGGCCCGGATTCATCCGGGACCCTGGCGCAGGCCGCGCTGGTCTCGCGCGTAGACGTCTTCGAAGGCCCGGTGGGCTTCGGGGGGGAACTGCTCGCGGGAGGGATACTGGAGGGTGACGCTCTCTATGCGAGGCTCACGAGGCTGGGCGGCCAGGAGACCCTGCGGGGCTTCGCCGAGAACTCGTTCCGCGCCGTCCGGTACGTCATAGCCCGCCCCGAAATATCCCTTGGCGAGACCACGACGCGGCTCTACGCCTTCTGCGACGCCGGGCTCATTGAGGAAACCGGGGGGACGAGGTGGCCTGCGGGCGCCGGAGGGGGTCTCCGCGGCTCGGCCGGAGGCTTCAGGGTGGACGCAGCGGTCGGTGTGCCCTTCGGGGGAGGGCCGGCGAGGTTCTATCTGTCGGCGGTCGCCGAGATACTCTGAGGCCGGTGGAACCGGATGATCGATACGCGGCTCCAGTCGTTCAGGACGCGGTAGGAGACGGGCCCGTAGGTCGCGCTGTGATGCGGCGAGCCCATCGGGACCTGGTATCCCTCGAGGTCGAGGCCTCGCAGCGAAGGGGGCAGCAGGTCGCCTGCCGAGGCGACCCTCCTCCAGAGCAACGCCAGGGCATCCGGCGAACCTGTTCTCGACGGCTGCTCCAGCACCGCCTCCAGGACCGAATCCAGCTCGGCGCCCATCCTTCGGAACGGCCCGAGGTGCAGCCTGGATACTCCGCGCACCGGATCGAGCACCTGGATCGGGATCTCGGCCATGTCGGGGGTGTCGATCCACGCCGTTTCCCACTCCGCGGCCAGGCAGGCTTCGGCCTTCCTCCGGGGCACGGAAAGCAGGTGATCCGCGCCCAGTGCGGCCTGGAACACCAGCTTGTAGACGTCGCACGGCTGGAGCCCCGGCCTGATCGCCGCCTCGAGCGAAAGCGCCCTCATCATCCAGCCGAAGTCCACCATGCCTGAAAGATTGTCATGGAGAGCCCCTGCGTCCAAGCCCGGCATTCCAGGTAGGGTCGCCGGCGCGAGCCTCAGCGCTTTTGTCATTCAGCGGACTACAGTGTTTCGAAGATTGTCGAAACTAGTTCAGACGGGACGAATCCTGCCGCTGACTCCGACATAGAAACCGGATCCACCTGCTACCCGGGACGAATAGTCGCGTATCGCCGGCCAATGCTTGATCAGATGCCATGCCTGATCCCAGAACTTCATCCTCGCCCAGCCTCGTTCGAGGAAACAGACAGTCAATCCCGTCTCTCTCCAGGCTTTCAGCTCACAGGGCTTTCTGCCGATGCCTCTGTCGGCGGTGATGACGACCCGACGTTCCTCTGGATCGGAGTTGAGGCCGTTGATCCAGTCGACATCGGTAGCAGACTGCGGAAACTTGTCGCGCAGCGCCACGACCTCGTCACCTTCGCTTTCCGCAAGTTGTCCGAGGGCGTGAGCGATTCTGAAGGAAAGGTCGTTGTCGAAGAAGAACCTCATCCCGCGAGGCTCTTCTCGAAATCCACCGCCTCTTCCACCTGCTCTGCCGTAATGCCAAGCCAGTGCGCAACCGTAGGCGCAGAGCGCGACTCTGCTTTGAAGGAGTCGAAGATGACCCCGGTCGGGATACTCGCGGAGGCGACGATCGGCTTTCCGAATGAACGGACAGGATCGATCACGATGTCATGCTCCATCCCGAGGGGCCACCACCTGCTTGCGATGTCGTCGGGAGTGAACTCGAGGCCCTCGTGCAGATACCGGTCGAGCAGCTTCCTCAGCTCGTACTGGTCGTTCACCAGGTTCATCAGGCGAGTGTCGCGGCACTCCTGTTCCACCTGGTAGAGGATGCTGCGCCCGTCGGTGAGGAACTTCTTCGATGAGAACGGGTGGGTTTCCGAAAGCAGCACGCAGGCCTTCTCCATAGCTGCCCTTATCGTCTTCCAGGATACGCCGTATCCCCTGAAGGCATCTACGAAGCGGATCTCGATCAGGTCGAGGAAGCTGAGATTCCTGCAGCCATCCTCTTCGAAATCGCTTCTGAAGACGGGTTTCCCCTCGATACAGACCCCGTGGGAGGACGACCTGTACCCGCGAACCCACCTGGATATGCTGCGGGACTGGACGCCCGAAAGCCGCGCCACCTCAGGGATGCTGTAGATCCCTCTCCCGACATACCTGTATCCGGTCTCCACTTCGCGCCTCCCACAGTAGTCTGCGATACCGGGGCGGGATTCGCAAGGCTCAGCGACATCAGAACATGGAAGCACTTTCGGACCACCACTCAGCCATTACATGTAGAAGTAATGTATAAAAAGCAGGGCTACCAGTTGATTCATTCTGTTAGATCTGCGACAGCTGGCTTCACCCAATCAACTCAGTTGGCCTCAATTGATACTATTCACCAGATATCGCTATACAAGATGGTCGGCCACTATTTTCGTCGAACCAGTAGAAAAGACTTGCTTCTCCAGAGTTAGAATATGACAAGTCCGAGTTTGAACTGTTGTTGGAATGTTCAAGTCCCTTTGCTTCTTTGAATGTGTTGCGGCTAAAGATGTTTTTCTGAAACCAGTTCATCTCATTTGCGCATGCTGATGCAAATTCCAAAAGCTCTTCATACTTCTTCAATGGCTCGACTCCAAGCACGATCTCATCAAGATCGCTCTTGAGGTCATCAAGCCTTCGCTCAACGTTTTCGGGTGAATGCTGCAGATCGTGCAGAATCCAGGCTTGTGCTGACAGCGTCGAAGCCTGCCCGGCAGCTGTGTATAGATGAGCATCGAGTTGGAACTTCGAACTTGTTTCTCGAAGAGTCTGAAGCGCAACCTTCGTGTTCCTCGCCTTGATATCTTGTCGTGCAACTTGATCGTACTCGCTCATGTATCTTTGGAGAAGCATGCTCTGTTCCGCTATCGCAGATAAAATACTCTGAGATGCGACCGCAAGACGTATTCTCATATCTTCGGTGAATACACCGCTGTGCTCATGCTGACGAAGCACGTCACGGACAGCTTGCGTTGAAGCCCATATCTCCCCGTATGTTTTTGCCTGTGAACGATGAGCAAGGTCTTCTATTCCCCTTAAAATCTGTTCCAGCTTCATATTTATTTTCTGTAGATGGCTGACGGCAAAGACAACATGGATGATCTGCCAGACTAGAAGAGGTGTGGTGATCTTCATCACTGCTGCTTTTGTAAAACCTCCAGACTCTTGAAACCTTCCGGACAATCCCCTGATGATTCCAGATAGACCAAATTTGCTTTCAACTAGAGTTGCATTCCCTGATGCCAGTGCATCCATTGCTGCTTGTGAGGCAGTGAACTGGTACAGGTTCCCCGTTTGCAGTACTGTTGACAAGGTCGGAATCGCCATGCCTAATTGATCGAAGACGGAAGCTGAAACAGCACCTTTGAATGATGTGCCAAGAGGACCATTGATCCCGTTTCGGGTTGCTTCTGCAAAAGACAATGCTGACTCTTTATCGTAGCTGACAAGAGCACCCCGAGAGCCGCCGTTCGGATGCTCCAGAAGTAGGTAAGTGAATGGCTTCATTCCCTTTGAGGCGTGATAACTGAACTCATGCAGAACACGTGAGAAAAGTCCCATCACTGATCCTTTCTACTCCAGCACTCGATCTATTTCATGCCACACTTCATATGAAGGAAGCAGAAAGAGCACATTACTTCAATCACCCTCGAAATCCCTGTGGGTGAAGTGGAGGGCTGTACAGTTCTCGTCGATGTCGCGGCGGGTTTTCGGTGGGATGCCGTCGGGGGCGGTGGCGTCGATCTCCAGGGTGATGCGGACATTGGCGCCCGGGAGCGAGAGCAGGTGGGTGACGACCTCCTCGGCGATCTGGGAGGCGTCGCGGATCAACCTGTCCGCCCTGATCTCGACCGAGCCGTGGAATGACGTGGGCAGACTGTCTGCCGGTACAGCATCCCTCGGCCTGTCGGGAGAAAACTTGTGTTCTTCGGCATCCTGCCCATTCTTCGCATTTCGGTCAGGACCGGGCTTCCCTTCGGCGACATCCAGCAACCTCTCCGCCACCTCCGGCCGGACCACAAGGTAAGACGGTCTGACCTCGGGAAGCAGACTACCGGAATGAATAGCAAGGTACTTGCCTGAAACCGCGTCGAAGGACTCGGCAACGGCAAAGGTTTCGGCGCGCCAGTTCATGTTCGCTACGCCCTCGGATATCGATTCGTGCAGCACACGCCTGTCGCGGAGCCTCGGGAGGTACAGGTAGCGTGCGAAATCCTCCTCGAGCTGCTGAACCGTGACGTGGTCGCCCCGCCACAGGGGGATCCTGTCGAGCTCGCGCTTGAGGCAGACGCTCCCGAACTTCACTATCAGACTGTCCTCGCCCCTGAGCTTGATGCCGGCCCTCGCCGCAAGGGATTCCGTTCCCGAAAGGCGCGTTTCCGACCAGGTGATCGGGCCTTCGATACCCTGCGAAGGCACCAGCAGCCAGGAATAGGCCATGGGCAACTGCTGCATGACATGGCTTTTTGCAGTGGCAGATTGCGACTCGACCTGCCTGCATCCTGCGGCGTCGAGGTTGAGTGACTCCCTTTCGGCTCCGATGCCATGCCAGGCCAGCATGCGGCGCACCGAGCCCTGCAGGTCCTTCAGGCGGTCCTCGTCGGCGGCCAGGAAGACGATACTGTTGCGATAGTGGCGAAGAGAAGTTCCCCTGTACTCCAGGATCCTCCCGGCCTCCACGAGCGCACGGCTGTCGGTCGATTTGGCGATATGGGGAAGCGAAGGACCAAGTACGACGAGCCTCGCATCGGTTTCGTCGGGCACGTCGCCGCTCTGGACACAGACGTGTATTCTGACGAAGTCGCCCCTCTGCCTGCATTCCTGCCTGAGCAGGTCTTCTATCTCCGAGGCGACCTTGTCGTCGGGGATCTGCCGCGCGCGGTCGTCCGCGAGCCGGTTCAGGGTCGGCTGCGTGCTGAACCAGAACCTCCCGCCGTCGCCGTACAGGTAGGTGGCGGAATCGTTGAGCCTCCGGAGGGCGTCGCCCACTACGGCCACGGTTTCCCCCGGCTGGATGCTGCCGAGCTTTACGCTGCGGTCGTCTATGCCCTTGTTCGATGCGCCTTCGAGGGGTGCGGAGCCGATGAATACGGTGCGCGCCACGCGGCGTGCCGTGCTGAAGCGGCCCAGGTTGGGGTTCCCGGCATCGATGCGGCGCGAAAGGGAGTTCTCCGAGTCGACGTCCTTCTCGATGACGCCGGCCCAGCCTTCGCTGAGGTACTTCATCATCTCGGCCTTCACCGAGGCTTCGTCCAGCGGGATGCTGGCGGGCATTATCAGGAGGTTGCCGTCCTCCCTCTCCCACAGGCTGTGGATCACCGAGGCCATCAGCCGCAGTACGCCCCTGGTGTGCTGGAACCTGTCCAGAGTGGACCAGTCGTTGAAGAGGCGGTTGAACAGCTCGGGATGTATCGGGTAGGCGGCCTTGATGCGCTCCTCGTAGCCGGCCTCGCGGCACTCCTGGGGAAACTCGGCCTGCTGCTGCGCGTAGAAGTTCACATAAGCCCGGGCAACGGCATCGCGGGCCTTGAACATCTCCGGATCGGTGATCGGGTCGAAGAGCCTCCGACGCACGATCTCGAAGCCCTCTTCCGAGGTCGCCGGGCGCCATGACGACTCGACGCGCCCGATGGCGTGCTGCAGCCTCGACCTGGCGGTCTGGCCCCATTCGCCGCCGGCCTCGTTCTCGGAAGACGGTATGCTGACGACGAGGAGGGTGCGGTCAGCCGCCTTGGCCTCCTCGCTGAGAGCCTGCACGAACGTGAACTGGGTGTCGAACGAGCCCGCGGGGAAGTCGGAGTCATCCCTGAGCTGGCGGGCGTAGGCGACCCACTCGTCGATCAGGATGAGGCATGGCGCGAACCTGTTGAAAAGCTCGCGCAGCGCTTCTCCCGGGTTGGTGGCCATGCGGTCGGCGTCGGCAACCATCGAGTACCCCTCGGCCCCGCCGAGCTGCCAGGCAAGCTCGCCCCAGATGGTGCGTATCTTTGTTCCGTCCTGCTTCTCGTGGATCTGGCCAGGGTTGATCTTGGTGCCCACGAACACGGCGCGGGAGCAGGCGATCTCCGGTGTGCCCGAAGGCAACCCCTTGAGCAGGGGCTCGAGCCCGGGGAGCGATGTCATGGGGACGCCCGAGAACATGTGGAAGAGGGCGAGCATGGAGTGGGTCTTGCCGCCGCCGAAGTTGGTCTGCAGCTCGACCACGGGGTCGCCGCCCGAGCCGGAGAGCCTTCTGAGAGCGTTCGAGAGAAGATTCGACAGGCCGCCCGTGAGGAAGGTCCTCTTGAAGAACTCGACAGGGTCGCGGTAGGCCGCCTCCCCCTCTTTCCTGTAGACCTGCCAGAGGTCGGCCGCGAACTCCGCCTGCCTGAACATGCCCGAGGCCACGTCCGGATGCGGAGTGACGACCATGCGCCAGGGCTTAAGGCCCTCCTGGGGCCGGCCGGAGACGGCGGCCGTTTCGGCCTTCCGCACCGCTCCCTTGGCCTGCTCGTCGAAGCGCACCCTGAGGAGTTCGGCTTTCTGGCGGGTCAGCTCCGCCGACTGCTCGGCAGAGACGGCTTCGAGCAGGCGCTCCATGGTGTCGAGCGCGCGATAGGCGTCGTCGGTGTCGAAGCTCTTCTGATGGGCCCATGAATTGCGGATCTCGCGAAGCTCCGCCACCAGGTTGCGCTCGTTCTTGCCGAGCGTCTTGGCGAAGACGCTGTTCCACTCGTCCCACATCACGCGCAGGAGGTTGGCGACGTCCCAGTTCAGGTCGCCTTTAGGCGCGTACTTGTCTGTTCCGATGATCTGGCGGGCCACGTCCTGCCAGCCCTCGCCGTGCACCACGCGCATCTCTCTCTCGACGAAGGGCCTGAGGCCGTTCGAGAGCAGATCGAGCGCGCGCCCCACCCGTTCGTGGTTAGACTGAGCCACCGGCAGACCTCCATTGGCGATGTTCCGATGTCGAAGCGCCACCGTCTGTATCATTCCGGATGATCCGCATAAGGGGAAGTGCCTGAAAAACTTGTATCAGGAAGGGCGAAATCCCTTTCACAACCCGAGCTCCCCCTGGGTCTGGGAAGATGCGTACTCGTCGGCCAGGCGTGTGATCTCGGGCCACGAGACCACCAGGCCGTTATAGAACGTGCCCTCCTGGGACCAGCCCTTCTGCTCGCAGATCGTGTAGAGGCGGTAGCCGAGATCGCGCGCCGGGGTCGTCAGGCTGCGGTCTAGGCTCGAGTAGAGCCTGGCGGCGCTCTCCTCGCCAGATGTGCCCAGGGCGCTTGCCATGTAGTGCGTGGCCTCCCACACGGTGCGGCGGGAATCGGCGGCGGCGGCCCAGTCGCCGGTGTAGCCTGTGATCGGTGTCAGGCTCACCCTGCCGGCGCGGGATACGAGCGTGCCGTCGCGGGCCATACCATCGACGGATGTATCGAAGGCCTTGCTCATCACCTCGGCCGAGCCGAAGGGGCCCTGCGCGAAGCCGAACTGCTTGAACCACTCCAGGCAGAAGCGCGTGTCGCGGTCCAGATCGCCCTCGTGGCGCGAGAGGAAGGAATCCAGCTCTGCGTTGATCAGGCCGAGTGCAGCGCGTACCGGCATCGGCGAGCCGTCCGCCTCCAGCACCCTCGAGAACCGGGTGAACACCGCCATGCCCGGGCCGATGCAGGCCTGGCGAAGGTCGACCGGGGCGATGTTGCACTTCAGGAGTTCTTCGAGAGCCGGGGGAAGCTCAGCCTGCAGGCACGTAAGGAACTCGCGGCGCGTGGCCGTGGGGGCGTCGGAGGAGCGCCTGCGGCACACCAGGACGATGCTGGAGGCGAGGGCGTTGGTCCCAATACTGACGGAACGGGCCCCTCGCTCTGTACGCATTGGCCATGTGCCGCTGACTCCGAAACCGGCTTCGATCACTGCAGCGAGGAAGGTCTCCCATCCCGTGCTGGCCATGCCCGTGTCGGTTTCGCTCTCAGCCTGCTTGAAGGCGTAGTAGATCGTGACAGGGAAGGCTGGATGAGCCTGCTCGACAAGCCTGTGCATGGCCCGGGTCATGCCGGAGAGGAAGAACGCCTCTGCCTTTTCCCTGCTGCCGTGCCGGTAGGGGGTGGCCACGAGTTCCTCGGCCTTGGGAACGGCCACGGTTGCGAAGAGGTCCGGAAAAACCCCGCGAAGCGAGCGGCGCAGCCAGACGTAGAAGAAGTCGGAGAGATCGGCGTAGCCGATGTTGTCATAATATGGGGGGTCGGTGGAGACGATTTTTTGATCCGACAATTCCTGGCTCATCGCATCCGTCTGTTTAGCATACCCCAAAACACTTGGGTATAGGCTCCTGATCGACTCAATCGCTGATTCAATTGTGGAAAAACATGATCCAACGCTTGAGAAAGGTTACAGTTCTGAATAATCCAATGTCATGGGGATAGCCTGTCTGGAAAACAGTGCTCGAACATTCAGATTCGTGTTGTTCCAACTGCAGATTGTGTTGGATAGATCACTCCATCTCGAAATGGCAACTGCGAGATACACACAAATAGCTTCTGAATAAGCTTCTGCTCCAGAGCCCCCTTCGCGGAGCGGGGTGGAATCGTCGGGGAGGCCGGCAGCCAGGGCGTCGGCCTGGACTCGCTTCATCGCCTCGCCCACCAGGTCGGCGAATGTGGTGAGCGCCACGAGCTGCCTGGGGGTGAATAGGTCGCCGAAAGTATCCAAACCGTAGATCGCCATACTAACTCGACACTTGCCAACAAGTTGCGTATCTGGTTTCCACTCTGGCTTCGCTGTCCGCGCTATCGCATCGTGCTCCGGAATGGGGGAAAGATACACCCTTCCGCGCTGGCCTTCAGCTACAATCGCCATCAGACGCTCGCCCATCCGCCCGGCTTTGCCTTCTGTTCGGATGTAGTCATAAGTGACAGGAGTCCCCGACATCAGGCACCGGAATGCATTCCGCTTCCCGGCAGTGGTCCCGCTCTTCGCTGCCTCGGGATCTGCCGGCTTCCCCATCTTCACCGTGAAGCGATAGCCGCCGTTCTCGATCACCGGCTCGACGTAGGCTTCCTTCCCCGGCTTCGTGGAGAGCATGAAGGTGGAGGCAAGCGGCACTTCCACACCGGCATAGGCGGGGTTGGGGCTCTTCACGGTGCGCGCCCACAGCCAGGCTATCACCGTCAGCTTCCTGCCCACGTAGGTTGCGAGATCGGGACGGTCCGCAGCCATTTCAGGTGTGATCTCGACCTGTGGATAGAGGTGCCCTATGCGCTTCTCGGCCTCGTCACGCATCCACTGGCCGTAGTAGCGGACGTCCTCGGCCAGCCCCTCCGCGCCTCTCCAGGCGCGAGTGAAAAGCTGGTAGGACCCAGGACTCAGCCGTTTTCGCGCAGCCTGCGACGCAAGGTGCTGAGCATCTTGCTCACTTCGGTAATCAGGTTGCGTACACAAACCGTCTTCTCCGCCGGAAACCAGCCTATCTCCTCGCACAAAGTCAGAAAGGTCTCGGTTTCCGCCAGCGATCCTTGTGCTATCGACAGGAACTGAGCGCGTTCCTTCTCCGATTCCCTCGTCCAGCCCTCTGCGATGTTGGCTGGAACCGACGCCGCAGCTCGGGTGATCTGGGACCGCATCCCGTAGATCTCCTCGCGGGGAAGCATCGGTACCAGCCGATAGATCTCCTTTGCCGACTCCATCGCCTTCCGCCAGACCGTCAGTTCCCGATAGTGCAGTCCCATTCACTACCCCTCTATGTCCTGCGTCCTGTGTCCTACTCTCAGGATTGACCGGAGGCTTGCCGGCGAATCTCGGCGGGATCTCGATCATCGCCTTGTTGATAAGCACGGCCACCGGGTTGAGGTCGCTGGCGTGCGCCTCCAGCCCGAGCCTCTGAGCCTCGAGGGGCAGCGAGCCGCCGCCGGCGAACGGGTCGTGAAAGGCTGGCAGCTTCTCCGGATCGAAAAGCTCCTTCGCCCTGGGGTGGCCTGCGTTGTCTTCGCAGGTGCGGCGCCAGCTCAGCCTGATCTCGGCCCGCGCCCTGTCCAGGACTTCCTCGTTAGTGGTGCTTTCCCACTTCACGAGGTCCTCGATTATCGCGAACAGGCGCTGCCTCTCGCGCTCCTGGGACTCCTCGTCGGGGAAAAGCTCGGGGCGGCTCGACGGGTCGTCGACCATCTGGGCGAAGATGACGGCGCGGGCCGCGGCAAGCGGCCTGCGGGCCCACCAGAGATGGAGGGTGCTGGGATGCCCGTGCCTGATGGATTTCTCCCGGGCGGAGGCGACGTTGATCGCCTCGAGCGGGAGCGCAACCTCGATGAGCTTCTTTCTGTGGATCAAGCAGTTGCCTCGCTTCGCCAGATGATTGTCCACGTAGATCGGATGATACTCAGATGATTCCCCTGGAGATCACCGTTGGGCAGTATCGGATGATTCCGTTGAGAAATCAGATGATTCCCGGATGATTGCATCATGACGATCCTGCCTTCAACATGTACTTCACTCCACGGCCGAAGCCAAGGCGATCCAGGAGTCCGAGTTCGATAAGACCAGTAAGGTCGCGAACGGCAGTATCTCTAGCGATATCCATGGTCCGCATGCACCAACCGGTCGTTACACTGCCACTCTCCAAGACTTCAGCGATGATCCTTTTCTGCCGCTCGTTCAGGTGTGCCTCAATGGCCGGCGTGATAAGAAGTCGACCCTCCGGCACCCGTAGTCTTTCAACGTCATCCCCAGGGCCCGGGAACGTAACCTGAAAGTAGCCAGTGTCGGTGCTGAGCAAGGGTCTGTTCAGCCCGTGATCAAGCATTTGGCTCGTCATACGGCGGAAGCCGCTTCCCCTCTCCTCGATTCGGTGGAAGAATGACAGACACTGAGCGAGTACAGGATTTCGCGAGCACGGCCGATACATGCCTCTGCGGAGATTTGCGAGCGTGATGGGCGCTGGCGGCAATCCAGGGCTTGAAACAACGATCCGATCTGCGAACAGCTCCAGAATGATCCTGCGTCCTGCATCCTCATACTGCCTATGGGCAACTGCGTTGACTATCGCCTCACGCAGGGCTTCCACGGGATATTCGTGCAGCCTGACGCGATTGAGTCCAACCACTCTCATGGGATGACGCGTGTTTCGGTCGACGAATGCGAGGGCTCGCTCGACCGCAACAGGCATCGGTGCTCGGATATCCTCATGATCACGTGGTTCGATGTCTAGCTCGGTGCCACGATAGGCATCCGCCAGTATACGACACTGAGGGAAGACGGCCGACGGATCGGGTGCCAGGAGTACGATACCGGCAGCAGTCGCAAAGTACTCACCAGATGTCGGTTCGAGCCAGATCAGCCCTCTCGTCCTGGCACCGGCATGAAGCTCATCCTCCGTGAAATCGGACATATCACGCTCTTCGGCGACTGCAAGCAGACGTCTGAGGACATCGTGATCGAGGTCACGCCAGTGCATTCGATCGGAAGGACTGGACTCGAATGTCGATGTGGCTTCTATGGTCTGACTGGATGTCTTCTCTTCGTCGCTGCTGGGAGAGACACCGAAACGGTCGCGGAGCAGTTTCACTAGAGCAGCGCGAACTTCTCTCTGGAGCTCGATAACGTTGCCAAAGCGTTTATACTTGTAGCCATCCGCTTCGATCTCTGCCAGCAGTGCAGCAGTTCCCTCTTCGCGCTCGATGGTTCTTTCACCACGGATGAAGGCGAGCACCGGTAGGCCAGCGTCCTTCGCACGCCGGTACTCAGCGTGGGTAATGGACAGGTCCCCGACGAGTGTTCCATAGGTCACACCAACAAGAAGTAGATAGACCTGGCTTTCATCAAGAGCCTCGATGCAACCTTCGATCGCCTTGTCGGGAGAAGCCGGCTCGAACTCGTACAGGACCGGCGTGGTGTGTGCTGATAGGAAAGAATCGGTCATCACCAGGTTCTGAACGATGAGTCGCTCGTCCTCCAGCTCTCTCTGCACGGAACTCACGAAGACGCGGAGTCTATCCATCACTGTGGAGTCTCCGCCCTTTCGAGTAATCCATGAATGCCATAATTCACGCTGGTCACCCCGAAATCGGGCTCTTTCGTGAACGGTGCCTTCAGGTACACGGGTTCTGAAGGCACGCCGTCCGAAACCTTCACTATCGCGAGCCAGAAGCGGTCCGGCTTGTTCAGGCAGGTGAGGATCTCGTTCCTGGTGACGGTGATCGTTTCGGCGCCCTCGATCCTGCCCTTCACCTCCACGAACCTGAGCCTTCCCGTGGACGGATCGCGCGATTCGACGTCGTATCCCACCTTTTCGGCGGACACGTCGCGCGGCTCGAAGCCGCTCTCCCGCTCGGCCCTGATCACCGCCTCCATCGCCAAGCGTTCGACCTCCGCCGTGCGCCTCGCGTGCTCGATGAGGTCCGGGTCCGGTGTCTCTGCAAGCATGGCCTCGGGAACGACCAGTATCCTGCCCGTGATGTGCGGGGGCTTCGGCGTGACGGTCCTCTCTCTCGCAAGGTCTTCGATCCTTCTTTCCATCCTGATCCGCAGGTCGTCCGCGCGCTTCATCGCCTTGTCCGAGTTGAGCCTGTCGTTGGGCTTGCCCGCCCTCTCCTGTTCCCGAAGTTCGATCGCCCGCTTCTCCCAGTAGTTGATCTCCCTCAGGAGCCTCTCCCTGACGGCCTGCTCGGTCTTCCTCGCGAGGGCCTTCCTGCGGCCGCCCTCCTCCTCCACGAAGCCCGGCACCAGCGAATCTGCCGCATAGTTTGACACGACGCCGTCCAGCCCATCACCGATGCTGGTGCGGGCAAGAAGCCTTGCAGCGGCCTCCCTCTCGCCCTCGTGCAGAGGCCGGAAATCCAGGTGCGGAGCGGCTCCGGCGTCGCGAGGGGCGCTGTGCTCCCCGACATCCACGAACTCCACCCGCTCGGCCACCACTCGGCGGGAGCCGTCCCTGCCATAGAAGCCGTCCATCAGCGTGAGCTTCACGGGGAAGAGGGCCCGCATTCCCTCACCCGGTTTGGTGTCCACGAGGATCGCGCCTTCGGCGAAGAGGTAGCTGTAGCGGTCGAGGATCACATCTATCACGGATTCCAGCAGGGGATGGCCGGGGCACACGAAGTCCGCTGGCGGCCTTCCCTGGAGTCTGATGCGGTTCTTGTCGAAAGAGATCCTCTCATACTTCCGGGACAGCACGGCGCGGGAGCCCCTGGGGCGGAACGCGGTCCTGAGCTGGGAGGGAACGTGCGGGACCTCCCAACGACCCGGTTCGCGCTCGTGGCAGCTCCCGCCCAGGAGGGCGAAAGCCCTTCGGAAGAAGGAGGCGATGTAGTGCGGCTGCAGGCGCCTGGCCTCGGCGCGCTCCATGTCGTCCCTGATGGCCGTCACCCTGCCGGGGTCCATGGCCTCTCCAGCCAAAGCCCTCTTCTCCAGGAGCTCGCGCAGGTGCCCGGTGTCCAGCGCCGAGTCCACCCTCCTGAAGAGCCTGTCCCGAACCTCGGGCTGCTCGCCGTACCTGATGGCTTCGATGAGCAGTCCGCGCAGATCGTCGCCGCTGAACACGCTGCCCAGCACGTCGAACACTCCGGCTCCGAGCGCCGCCTTCTCGGCCTCGAGCTTGGAAAGCAGCCGGAGGAAAACGTCGCCTTCCCTCGTCCCGGCCGCGACCAGGCTCCACATGTGGCAGACCTCGGTCTGCCCGATCCTGTGGATGCGCCCGAACCGCTGTTCGAGCCTGTTGGGGTTCCAGGGCAGGTCGTAGTTGACAATCAGGTGGGCGCGCTGGAGGTTGATTCCTTCTCCGGCGGCATCGGTGGCTATCAGGACGCGGACGTCCGGATCCTGGGTGAAGCTCTCCTGGGTACGCCTCCGCTCGTCGCGATTCACGCCGCCGTGGATAACCACCACGGCCTCGTCCTGCCCGATCATCGCCCTGATCCTGCCGCACAGATAGTTGAGCGTGTCGCGGTGCTCGGTGAACACGATGAGCTTGCGGCGGCCCCCGTTGGAGTCGCGCATCTCGGGGTTGTCCTGCAGGAGGCGGGAAAGCTCCTCCCACTTGCGGTCGGTGCCGGAGTTCCGAACGCGCTCGGCAAGGCTCACCAGACCTTTCAACGTCCTTATCTCCTGCTTGAGCTCGCCCAGAGTGGTCGCCGTGCTCGCCTGCTCGACCGCGCTCTGCTGGAACTGCTCTATCTCGTCGTCCGTCGCGTCGTCGAGATCGGGCTGTCCCTCCTCGTCCTCCGGGAGAACGGATGCGATGACAAGAGGTGCAGGTGAAAGAGCCGCACCCGGGTTCGCCTCGATCTGGGCGACCCGTTCCTCCAGGCGTTTGCAACGCCTCTGGAGCGACTGGTAGATGGCCTCGGGAGAGGATGCCAGCCTCCTCTGGAGGGTCGTGAGTGCGAAGCCGACCACGTTGCGGGCCTTGCCGTCGTCCTTCAGGATGCGGTCGGCCCGGTTCATCTCGTCGCGGACGTAGTTCGTGACGGAACCGTAGAGCAGTTCCTCGTCCGGCGAGAGGGCGTAGGAGACGGTGTATGCTCGGCGCTCGGGGAACAGGGGAGTGCCCTCGAAGGTGACGAGCTGCTCCTTCACCATGCGGCGCATGATGTCGGAGACGTCACCCGTGCCCTGGCCCCCGGCACGGCCTTCGAACCTCTCCGGGTCCAGCAGGCGCATGAAGAGGTTGAAATCCTCGTCGTGGCCGTTGTGCGGAGTGGCCGTCATGAGGAGGAAGTGCCTGGTGCGGGAGGGGGATCCCAGCATCTTGCCGAGTTGGTAGCGCCCCGTCTCCTTCACCTCGCTGCCGTACAGGTGTGCGGACATCTTGTGGGCTTCGTCCACAACCACGAGGTCCCATTCCTCGGACTGTTCGACCATGGACCTTATCCGGTCGTTCCTGCTCATGTGGTCGAGCCTGCTGATGACGAGGTCGTTCTCGGCGTAGGGATTGCCCGAACGGGAGTCCTCCACGGTCTGGTTCGAGACGATGACGAAACGAAGCCCGAACCTCTCCTGAAGCTCGTCCTGCCACTGCTCGGCCAGGTTGCCGGGGCAGCAGACGAGGCAGCGCTGCAGGTCGCCCCTGATCATCAGTTCCTTGATGAGGAGGCCGGCCATGATCGTCTTGCCCGCGCCAGGGTCGTCTGCCAGCAGGTAGCGCAGGGGCTGGCGCGTGAGCATTTCCCCGTAGACCGCCGTTATCTGGTGCGGGAGAGGATCGATCATCGATGTGTGGACGGCCAGCATCGGGTCGAACAGGTGGGCGAGCCTGATCCGGTAGGCTTCCAGCGCCAGCTTGAGATACTCGCCCTCGAGGTCGGGCCTCCAGGGTGACGAGTCGGGGACTATATCGAGGCCGTCGAGGTCGGACCGGTAGAGGAGCTGGGTTCCGGGGCGGCCGGAGGAGTCGAGGTAGAAGATGTTCATGGCCTGCCCCGTCATGTCCGCTGAGACGACTTTGACAGGACCGCTGGGCAGAAGGCCGGAAAGCCTCACACCTTTCTCAATTTCGGTAAGCTGAATCACTCGTCCCTGTCCACGATGCCGTACTTTGTCATCCAGTTTGTGAATGTCTGATAACTGGGAAGGCCTATGAGTTCCGCAGCCCTGGTCTTGTTTCCTCCAGCCTCCTGCAAGGCTCTTTCCAGGTAGTGGCGGGCCACGTCCTCCAGGATGAGCCTGATGTCGAGGCCGTTGCCCAGAGGCTTGTCCAGGATTCCGCAGGTAGATGACGAAAAGGCTGGGATGATCGCATCCCTGGCCTGCTCCGGGCCTATCGTCCCGCCCTCCGTCCAGATGGCGGCACGCCTCAGCGTGTTCAGCAGCTCCCTGACGTTCCCCGGCCAGGAGTGCTGCATAAGAACATTTACGGCTGCAGCAGAAAGCTTGCGGGGGGTGTAGCCGGGCTCGGACCGGCTCTCCTCGTTCACCTGATCCATCAGTTTCCGGATCAGGAGGCTGAGGTCGCCGGGCCTCTCGCGCAGAGGCGGCAGCTTGAGGACGGCGACGGCCAGCCTGTAGAAGAGGTCGGTTCTGAAGCGCCCCTTCGCGATCTCCTCGGTGAGCACCCTGTTCGTGGCCGCCATGATGCGGACGTCTGTGCGCACCGGGCGGTCGGAGCCGACACGGTAGACAACTCCATCCTGCAGCACGCGGAGGAGTTTCACCTGGGCCGACGGAGGCAGCTCGCCAACTTCGTCGAGGAAGAGCGTCCCGCCGTCCGCCGTGCAGAAGAAACCCTCCCGGGTGGTATTCGCGCCGGTGAAGGCGCCCTTCTCGTGCCCGAACAGCTCGGATTCGACGAGTTCGGACGGTATGGCTCCGCAGTTCACGGCGACGAAGCGCCTGTTGCTGCGCGGGCCCGACATGTGGATGGCCCGTGCGAGCAACTCCTTCCCGGTTCCCGACTCGCCCTCGATGAGAATGGGTACGGATCTTCCCGCGACCAACGAAGCCGCCGCGAGAACGCGCTTCATGACATCGCTCCTGTGGATGATGTCCTTGAACTCCGGCCTCTCCGGCGGGGCTCCCTCGCTGAGCCTGACTAGGACGGAGTCGGTGCGCTTCAGCAGGTCGGGCAGATAGTCGGCCGAGATGTCGAAGGGCACATCCACACGCGTGGCTCCCCTGCCTTTCGAGGATTCCAGCAGGTCGGCGGGATAACGAGTCTTCGCCAAAATGATCCAGATCGAGGCCATCGCAGGGGTGCCGGGACTGAGATGAAAAGTGAGATCCGCCGAGCCGCAGGCGATCTTCTGCGCGAGCTGAACCGCGTTGACGGCGGAACCGTAGATATCCGAGAAGTTCGTCGGGCTGGAGAGCGTCGTGTAGAACGGGTTCAGCTTCGCCAGGGTCTGTGGTCTGAGCCACTCGAGGTAGGCTTCTATTTCCTTCTTCGGAAGGTCGCAGACGAGCACCGCTTCATCGAAGGCAAGGGATGTGAGCGCCTGGGCGACCGGGCCGAGTCCGTTCTCGACGCTGTTGTCCACGGCCTTGAGATCGGCATGACCGACCCATGTGACCAGGATGCGCTTCATGGGTCGAGCATAAGGTCCGTTCCAACCTGCCACAAGAGCTATTGTGCCGGCGAAATGACCACATCCCGCTGCCAGCGATATCCTAGATTCCGCTGACAGCATCTTATAACCTTATGAGACAATAGTATGGCTATGGCGCTACTACGGGCCATGCGATTTCACCCGGCCATTTTGTTCCTCGCTTCCCGGGCTGGCAAGAGTCTTGCAATAAGGATCCGTGTCCTGGCGTGTCCAAGCCTGAATGTGCGGAAGGAGAGACTGGAATGACCGATGGAGTCGATCCCGCAAACGCTCCACTCCCGTCGCCCGGAACAGGGAGACGGACATGGCCCCTGATCCTCATCCTGGTTCTTGTTTTCGTCACCACCGCATTCTCGGCCTTCGTCCTCGCGATGAACAGGTACAGCCCGCGCAGGATCACCTGGGAGTACAGAATGTACGAGTACATCGGAGACGGATACGACCGGGCAATCTCCGAGCAGGCGGCATATCAGAATTTCATAGACCCGTCAGCGGATGATCTGCTCACTCTCGGGCAGGAGGGCTGGGAGCTCGCGGGCTGCTACCTCGAGATGGAGACCGCCTTCCCGAACTTCGGGGATGAGGACTACGTAACCGGGATCAGGGACAACGTCAGGCCACAGAGGCTGGTTCTGATCTTCAAGCGACCCGTGGAAGCATCCGGTCTCTGACAGGCGGTGCAGCCATGACGGCCATCCTCTCGGAAAGCGGAATGCGCGAGGCGGGAAGGCGCGTAGATCCAGAACTGATGATGCGAGCAGTCGCATCTTCCGGGAGGATCGTCAGGGAGGCCGGGGAATCCCTGCCGGATGCGGAGGAATCCATCAACCTTCTCGTATCGCTGGTCGATGACTACTGGGAAGGCCGCTACGGAAGCATCCCCTACTGGGCTGTGGGGGCAATGGTTGTAGCTCTGATGAGCATCATCGATTCGTCCAGCCTGGTCCCGGACATCCTGCCGGCTATTTCACTCGAGGAAAGGGAGTCTCTACTGGTTCTGTGCCTGGGGATGGTCGAGGATGAACTCGTCCTCTACAGGCAGTGGTGCCGTATCAAAACCAAAGACGGAGGGTCACGATGAGACGAGGTTCGTTCGTATCCGTTTCTGCCGCCCTGCTGGTTGCGATCCAGATGCTCTGCCCGTCCCTGGCAACCGCAGCCATCCTGACCATTCCGCTGGGAACGCCTGTCAGCCTGGCATTCGACGAGGCTCTGACCCCGGCAACCGCGGAAGTGGGCAGCATCGTCCACCTGAGCGTTCTCCAGGATGTGACGGTGGATGGGGTGATCGCCATCCCGGCTGGAGCTCCCGCAACGGCCGAGGTGACCAGGTCCGAAAAGCCGGGATCCATCGGGAAGCCTGCTGTGATAAGCCTCGAATGCCGCTCGGTTCAGGCGGTCGACGGCACCCTGGTGCCGATCCAGGGAACGAAACTCGTCGAGGGGGAGAACAAGCAGACCTCCACGCTCGTGATCACGATAATCTGCTGCGTGCTCGGGTTGTTCCTGAAGGGCGGCGATGTGGAGATCCCCGCCGGGTCGACGATGGACTGCACCGTGCAGCTCGCGACCGAAATCGAGGCCTAGAACAGTGATTTCAGGAGCACTCGGGGCGGTCATACTCTCGGCTGCGATTGCTTCCGGAACCGCAGGCTGGGATCCATGGGACTTCGGTTCCAGGCCTGATCAGACCCCGGGTGCTCCCTCCTCCGATGCCGTATCTCCACAATCGCTTCTTCTCGGATCTGTTTTCTGGGTCTACAGGAACGTCGTCAGCCCGGTGAACGGATCGAACTGTCCGATGTACCCGTCCTGCTCGAGATTCTCCCGCCAGGCAATAGGCGGGCTGGGCCCGGTGGTGGGGCTGCTGGCGACCTTCGACCGGCTGCACCGATGCGGCCACGATCTCCACTTCTATCAACTCGTGCTCCTCGACGGAAGGTGGCTGAGATACGATCCGCCAACCCAGTCAGGAAGTGAGGAAAGGTGAGACCTCTGACGGTCGTCCTGGTATTTCTGTCAGCTTCGGGAGCCTTCGGCTCCAGCGACATGGACATCGGCTTCGCCGAGTCACTCCTCCGGGAGGGTGACTACTACAGGGCCATCTCCGAGTACAAGCGGATCATCTACTACTATCCGGACACTCCCGAAGCCGACAGTGCGCGAATCGGAGAGGGGAGGGCTCTGTTCTTCGCCGGCCAGTCCGGGCTGCTCCAGCAATGGTTCTATGCTCTGCCGGCATCCACCCCGATCCGTTCTGGTGCCATACTGCTCACTGCCCGCGGGGTACTGGACTCGGGGATGCCTTCGACTGCCGTTTCATTCCTGTCATCCCATGCGGACGAGGTATCGGAGACCGACCTGCCCGAGTACCATTTTCTCTGCGGAATGGCCGGTGTCTATGAAGGTTCCTACGAAGCAGCAGCCGAGAGCTTCTCTCTGGTTGACGAGGAATCCACGCGGTTTCAGGCATCGCAGCAAGCCATTCTTCGTCTTGCAGAGGCCCCCGACGAGGCGCCCCGCAGCCCGACGGCAGCGGCGCTGCTCGGGATAGTGCCTGGGCTCGGCTATGCCTACACGGGACACTACGGAACGGGGCTTGCATCACTCGTAGTGAACGGGCTCCTGGCATGGGGAGCTGTCTCCTCATTCCGGAACGACAATGACGAGGCGGGATACGCTCTTGCCATCGTGGGTTTCGGCTTCTACACGGGTAACATCTTCGGTTCGGCCCAGAGCGCGGAGCGCTACAACGAATCTGTGCATGGCGAGTTCAGGTCCGGATTCACGTATTGAGAGAAACAGGGGATTCGATCGTCGAATCGAACAGGCATCGCTCCACACCATCAAGACAGGAGGCCGGACTGTGCGCGGGTGCACAAGGGAAAGGAGGGAAGGCAGAGAACGGCATCCTAAGAAGCGGGTAAGAAATCTACTTCCACACCGAAAAGCATAACCAGAGGAGAGGACCATGAGGAGATTCGCCCTGCTCGTGCTGCCTGTAGTGCCCATGCTCCTGGCTGCCTGCGGTTCCCCGCTCACCAGCCCGGCACTGGTCGGACCCGAACCGTCGCCTGACTTCAACCGCGGCTTCATCACCGTCGACGAAACCACTCAGTTCTACAGCGGAATGGCTTCCAGCACCGTGTTGAGTACCTGCGGCGAGCCGCTATACGTCGCATACGGCGGCCGTGACAGAATCGTCTGGGTCTACCAGGTGCGGGAGCTGCTGGTAAGGTCCCAGAGCAGGACCGTACCTGCGAAGACCAGTGAAGTAACGATGTTCGGCGAGCCTCTCCACTACATTGCGTTGTCTTTCCAGGGAAATTCCCTCGAGATCTGGGCACCGATCAGTATGGGTGACTTTTTCAACACCGAGGTCTTCGACGGCCTTCTGGAACCCAGGAGGGATGAAGCGGCCGAAGTTACCGACTGACATCTCGCTTGATCCAAGGGGTCTGCCGGTTTCGCGGCAGACCCCCTTTCAGTTTCGGATGGATCGTGCTGAGATCCGCAATAGAGAACACCAGCCGTCCGCGCACCTGTTGGAGCCTCTCGACTAACCTCTTCTCGCCGGCAGGAAAGCCAGGATCAGGCGCTTGTTGGCACGAACCCTGCCGTTCTCACGCTCCACGAGACTCATCCCGTGCAGGGAGTTCAGGTCGCGCGCAAGAGTCCTGTCCGTTCTGGTCGAGTATGCCCGGGCCGTATCCGCGGATAGTTCAGGTATCGACGGGACATCGACCCAGCCGTTATCCAAGACCCTCTTGGAGAGCTCGAGCACTAGCATTTTCTGTCGATCCCGCGATAGTGAACCCTTCCTGAACCGCCCGTGAACGTAGTCGCGCCAGGTGATCTCCATCTGCAGCACCCTGATCTGATCGAGCTGCTCGCGGAGCTGATCGACAAGACCCCTCACAGCATAGGCGACGAAATCCTCAGTCTTGCCGCCGCTGCTGCTCGCCCGGTCGAGCTGCCTGTAGTACTCGGTCCTCGTCCTGTTGTAGAAGTTACTGAGCAGATGGGCGGCAGGGGTTGGGAAACCAGCCTGGAGAAGATATCTGAACTCGAGCAGCCTTGCCGTTCTGCCGTTCCCGTCTCCGAAAGGATGGATCCAGACAAAGTAGAGGTGGGTGATGATGGCTATGAGGATGGAGAAAGCCATCTCGAGGCCTTCCGGGGGCACGAGTGAACCGAGCCACCCGCAGAACTCAGAGAGCAGGTATTCGCAATCCTCCGGGGGCACGGCACTGTATCGACCGGCGCGTACACGGTGGAGCCTGAACTCTCCGGGGAAGACATCCTCATCGAGTGAGAGGCCTTCGAGAACCATCCTGTTGTAGGTTCTGATATCGTCGACCGTGACTGGAGACGGTCCGGTGCTGATGATCACCTGCCCGATACGGTTGCATGCCGCGACTACGTTGTCCACCTCGCGAGCCAGGTACTGCCTGGAGGGCGGTAGAGTGAGCTGGCCTTCCAGATGCCTGACCACTTCATCCTCGGTAAGGGTGTTCCCCTCTATCGCTGTGGAAGCAAGCGCCCCTTTCGCGAGGTAGAGAGCATGAAGACGACTGGCCGTCACTGGTGGCAGGGGGACTCCGGCGATATGCTCGACTTTCGATATCGCTTCTCCGAGAAACATCCATGTTGTGTAATCGAGACGACTGGCGTCGAGCTTGAATTCGAGCCATGGATGTGTCTGCTGATATGTCCGCATTCATGTCCTCCATAAAGCTAATACTGGCAACGAGTATTGTAGTATCTGTCCATGCGGATGTCCAGCATGATGTCCGTCGGGATGTCCGTCGGGATGTCCGGCATCGTGTCTAGGAAACCGGATTCCCCGGGTGAGCTTCAGAGACTATTGACGATATGATCATATAGGCATATCATTGGGACATGGACAGGATATTCCGCGCGCTTTCCGACCGCAACCGCCTCCGGATCGTGATGATCCTCCGGAGGGGGCCTCTCACCGTGAACGAGATCTCGTCCGTACTCGGCCTCACCCAGCCCAATGCCAGCCGGCACCTCAAGGCGCTGCACGAGGCGGGCATGCTCGAGAGGCGCGGGATCGCCGGACGGGCGTGGTACAGCCTGACGGCCGGAGACGATCTAGTCGATGCGGTATCCTCACTGCTGGACGATCACCACGGCCGGATGCCCGGCTTCCCGCGTGACATGGCCGCCCTCTCCCGCTGCTACGAGCAGAGGAAGCTCGAGGCGAGGGACTTCTTCGCGCGGAAGGCCGGAGAGTGGGACGAGGTGTCGGCCGGGCTGCCGGATCCCGCGGGATATTCCGCGGAGATGTCCGGGATGCTGGGCGGCGGGGATTCGGTAGCGGAACTGGGATGCGGTACCGGGGCGATGCTCGGTTTCCTCCGCGGGCTCTTCGCCTCGGTTATCGCCGTCGATTCGTCGCGCGAGATGCTGGACCTCGCAATGCGGGCGGGTGGCAGAGAAGACGTCGATTTCAGGCTCGGTGCCCTGGAGCACCTGCCTGTGGCGGACTCGTCTGTGGACGCCGCACTCGCGCACATGGTCCTGCACCATCTCGCCGATCCATCCGAGGTCTTCCCCGAAGTCCGCCGGATCCTTCGGCCATCCGGCCGTCTCGTGATCGCGGATCTGGCGAGGCATTCGGACGAGCCCTTCCGCATGGCCCAGGGAGACCTGTGGCCCGGTTTCGAAGCAGGAGAGATAGAGGCGTGGGCTCTGCGGAGCGGACTGGTTCCCCTCCGGCAGTGCGGGTCTTCGGTGGTTGATAACGGGGTGTTGCTGATGCTGTTTCGTAAAGGAGAGGAATGATGGCAGGAGCGGATTTCAAGGTTGCGGATCCCTCACTGGCCCCGCTGGGGCGCAGGAGGATCGAGATGGCCGAGCGCGAAATGCCCGGCCTGATGTCGTTGCGTGCGAAGTATGGCAGTTCGAAGCCTCTTTCCGGGCACAGGGTGAGCGGTTCGCTCCACATGACCACGGAGACGGCGGTCCTGATCGAGACCCTGGTCGAACTGGGCGCCGACGTGCGCTGGGCGAGCTGCAACATCTTCTCGACCCAGGACGACGCCGCTGCTGCGGTGGCCTCGAAGGGCGTCCCGGTGTTCGCCTGGAAGGGCGAGACCGCCGAGGAATACTGGTGGTGTACGAGGCGGGCGC
>ERZ1026814.24-NODE-24-length-144632-cov-8.724771_pt1:12500-144632 | contig 144632 bp, 136 predicted proteins | sample MGYA00520871_ERZ1026814 | MGnify/ENA primary metagenome ERZ1026814 (study PRJEB33270, sample SAMEA104284478) | anaerobic digester metagenome | biome: Anaerobic digester microbiome; feature: mesophilic sludge digester; material: Anaerobic digester... | reverse complement strand
CGAGATCTACACAGATTAGTTCGTCGGCAGCGTCAGATGTGTATAAGAGACAGCCCTTATACTGTATGTTATAAAGCCGCGTTGTTTTGGTTGTAACTTATGGAAAAAATTAGCGCAATAAAAGGGATAAAAGACATCTTGCCCCAAGAAACTCCTATCTGGAATCATTTTGAATCAACAGCCCGTAAAATTTTTGGCTTGTTTGGTTTCCGGGAAATTCGTGTGCCAATTATAGAAAAAACCGAATTATTTAAACGCGGAATTGGCGAGACAACCGACATAGTGGAAAAAGAAATGTACACATTCCATGACCGCGACGACGAACTGATCACTTTGCGCCCGGAGGCCACCGCCGGAGTAATACGAGCTTATATCGAACACAATATGCAGGCTCATGAACAAATAACTAAACTCTTTACCATCGGCCCAATGTTCCGCCGAGAAAGACCGCAAAAGGGGCGCTTTCGTCAATTTCATCAAATCAATGTTGAGCTCTTTGGTGAAGATAGGCCTCAGGCGGACGCCGAAATTATTTTCATGCTTGCCCATTTTTTGAAGTCAACAGGTATCACGAATTTTTCTCTGGAAATTAATTCGCTGGGTTGCAGAAAATGTCGCCCCGCTTTTTCCCGCGCCGTGGTGGCACATCTCCAAGGCTTGGAACAGTCACTCTGTCTCAATTGCCAGCGACGCATCAAAACAAACCCCCTGCGCGTTTTTGACTGTAAAACAGAAACCTGTCAGGACATAATTTCCCATGCGCCAAAAATTCTTGATTATTTATGCAACGAATGTGAACAGCATTTTGCTGGCGTGAAATCATCTTTGGCAGATTTAGGAATCTCTTATCAAATTAACCCTAAAATGGTACGCGGTCTTGATTATTACATAAGAACTGCTTTCGAAGTTACATCAGGAACACTGGGCGCGCAAAATGCCATAGCGGGAGGCGGCAGATACGATGGTCTGGTAAGTTTTCTTGGCGGTCCGGAAGTCGCGGGCATCGGGTTCGCCGCCGGCATGGAACGCCTAGTTGCCTGCCTGGAGCAAAAAAATGATCGTCCAATTAAAACAGATGTCTACATCGCCGCACTTGGTGCAACTGCGCTAAAAAAGGCTTTTCTTCTGACCAACAAATTGCGCGAAGCAGGAATTTCCGCAGAAATGAATTATTCCGATAAAAGCCTCAAGAGCCAAATGAAGCGCGCAGATAAACTAAATAGTTCTTTCACTCTGATTTTAGGGGATGAAGAAATAGAAAAAAACAGCGTAAAATTGCGCGATATGAATTCAAAAAAACAGGAAATCTTGCCTCTGGATAAATTGCCAGAAACATTACTTAATTTTTTAAAAGAGAAAGGTTTTTAGCGTTGAGTAATTTTTTAACCATTGATAAAAGAACACACTACTGCGGTCAAGTTAATATTTCCGATGCGGGAAAAGAAGTTATTCTAATGGGCTGGACACACCGGCGAAGGGATCACGGCGGCGTTATTTTTGTTGACTTGCGCGATCGTACCGGTATCGTGCAGATAGTTTTCAATCCCGAAGCGGGACAAACTGTTCACGGCGAAGCACATAAAATCCGTTCCGAATTTGTTCTGGCAGTCAGGGGGGAAGTGCGTGCAAGGCCTGTGGGTATGAAAAATCCGACCTTAAAAACTGGCGAAATTGAAGTCATGGTTTCTGACCTTGAAATATTAAATGAATCCAAAACGCCGCCTTTCTCTTTTGATGACGACGATATTTCCGAAAACGTGCGGCTCAAATACCGCTACCTTGATTTACGTCGATCGGCAATTCAGCAAAATCTGTTTTTGCGGAATAAACTTGCCTCGACAACACGTAATTATTTCGAGGATAAAGGATTTATTGAAGTCGAAACTCCAATGCTTACTAAAAGCACCCCTGAAGGTGCAAGAGATTATCTGATACCCAGTAGAATTTACAAAGGCATGTTCTACGCGTTGCCGCAATCTCCGCAAATTTTTAAACAATTACTTATGATTTCAGGGTTCGACCGATACTATCAGATTGTTAAATGTTTCCGAGATGAAGACCTGCGCGCTGATCGTCAGCCGGAATTCACGCAAATCGACGTGGAAATGTCTTTTATCACGGAAAACGATATTATGGAAATAATGGAAGGATTGATGGCGCAAATATTCAAACGCTGCCTCAATCACGAGCTATCTCTTCCCTTTCCCCGCTTAAAATATTTTGATGCTATAAATCTTTACGGCAAAGATAATCCCGATACCCGTTTCGGCTTAAAACTTATAGACCTTACTTTCGCGTTGCACAATTCTAACTTCAAACTTTTCCGCGAAGTGCTAGCTTCAGGTGGAGTGGTCAAAGCAATAAAATTGGAAAAAGCATCTAAACTTTCACGCAAGGAGTTGGATGATTTGAGTGATTACGTTTCAGCCTACGGAGCAAAGGGTTTGGCTTGGGCAAAAGTAAATGCCACTGATTGGACATCTCCCCTTTATAAATTCTTATCTACAGAAGAAATTGCTAAAATCACCAAAGAAACAGGTGCATCACCGGGTGACATTATTTTCTTTGTTGCCGACGCTCCCCGTGTTGTGCACGATTCATTGGGTAGTTTGCGGCTGCATCTGGCGAAAAAATTGAACCTATGCGATGCAGACGATCTGTCTTTCGTCTGGATTACTGAATTCCCTTTGATGGAATATTCAGAATCGGAAAAACGCTATGTATCCATGCATCACCCATTCACCGCCCCTTACAGCGAAGATCTATCTCTTCTGAAAACAAAACCGGACAAAGTGCGCGCACGCGCCTATGATCTCGTTCTAAACGGTTCAGAAATTGGGGGCGGCAGCATTCGTATTCATAGAAAAGATATTCAAAATCAGATATTTAACGCTTTAGGCCTCTCAAGGCAGGAAGTCCGCTCTAAATTTGGATTTCTTTTGGACGCGCTCGAATATGGAGCACCGCCGCACGGAGGAATCGCTTTCGGCCTCGACCGTCTAACAATGATTCTGGCCGGTGCGGAATCCATCAGGGACGTTATTGCTTTCCCTAAAACACAGAAAGCCGCCTGCCTTCTATCCGATGCGCCTTCCCCTGTTGCCATCGAGCAATTGATGGAATTATCACTGAAAATAGTATAAAATTTTGTGGAGAGAAAATGGCAAAATCAAAAAAAAGCAAAAAATCAACAAAACAAAAAACAGCGCCTCCCAAATTCGTGTTGAAGGATGTCAGCACGCCGAATTTATACAAAGACATTTTCCCCTATTCTGAAGTAAGCAGGATTGTTTTCGACCATAAAGTAATGAAGATAAAACCGGCTAAGGATATTTTCATTACCGACACCACTTTTCGTGACGGCCAACAGGCCCGTCCTCCATACACAGCTGAGCAAATCGTCAGGATTTATCAATTCTTAAACAAACTGGGCGGCCCCAACGGCGTAATTCGACAATCAGAATTTTTCCTTTACAGCAAAAAAGACAAAGAAGCTGTAGAAAAATGCTTGTCCCTTGGTTTACGCTATCCGGAAATAACCGGCTGGATTCGTGCAACCAAGGAAGACATAAAACTGGTGAAAGAAGCAGGGCTTAAAGAAACTGGGCTGCTTACCTCAGTTTCCGACTATCATATTTTCCTGAAGCTCAATAAAAACAGAAGGCAGGCAATGGATAATTACTTGGGTATTGTCAAATCTGTTTTGGATTTAGGCATCATCCCCCGCTGCCATTTTGAAGATGTAACCAGAGCCGACGTATATGGCTTTTGCGTTCCTTTCGCTATTGAATTGATGAAGTTGAGGGAAAAAAGCAAGATTAACATTAAAATACGCCTCTGCGACACGCTGGGCTACGGCGTTACCTATCCCGGTGCTTCCCTGCCACGCAGTGTGGATAAATTGGTACGCGCGCTTATCGATAACGCTGGGGTGCCCGGGGAACTTCTAGAGTGGCATGGTCACAATGACTTTCACCGCGCCCTGACCAACGCCACCACGGCCTGGCTTTACGGTTGTAGCGCGGCTAATTCCACTCTTCTGGGGTTGGGAGAAAGAACCGGCAATCCGCCGATTGAAGCCCTTATTATCGAATATGTCGCTTTGACAGGAAATCCCAATGGCGTGGACACTACGGTGATTACAGATATCGCCGAGTATTTTGAAACAGACCTTGGCGTGCGGATACCGCCCAATTATCCTTTTATCGGCTCTGAATTTAATGTTACCCGCGCGGGAGTCCATGCAGATGGACTGATTAAATCTGAAGAAATTTACAACATCTTCGACACAAAAAAAATCCTAAAAAGACCCATTGTCACCATGATCAGCGATGTTTCCGGCAATGCCGGCATCGCTCTTTGGATTAACCAGCATTTCGGTCTGCAAGGTGAAAACGCCGTCGATAAACGGCATCCAGGCATTTCCAAGATCAACAAATGGATAAAAGAACAGTACGACTCCGGGCGCATAACAACAATCTCTCCTGAAGAAATGGAGAAAAAAACGCGTCTTTATCTGCCCGAGCTCTTTATTTCCGAACTGGACAAAATCAAATTCATGGCGGAAAATGCTGCTGTTGCGGCCGTTACTCAAATTATAGAACACCCATTAATGAAAACCATGAATGCGGATTTACAGGAACCGTTGATGCAGAAATTCGTGGATGATCATCCCTCTATTCAATTTGCCTATGTTGTGGACATGAACGGCAAAAAAACCACAAAAAATATCACCAGTATTGTCGACCGGGCAAAATACGAAAATTACGGTGTGGGTATTGACCAGTCCGACCGTGAATGGTTTATCAAACCTTTCCAAACTGGCAAGGTTCATGTCACGGATTTTTTCATATCGAAGATGACCGGAGTTTTATGCTTTACCGTTTCTGCCCCTATAGTTAATGACAAGGATGAAATGATAGGAATCTTTGGTGTTGATATTCAATTTGAAGACTGGGTAAAAAGAGCGGAAGAAATGGAAGAAACGGATAATATCGCTCTGCGTGCTCAATACGAAGAACTGATAAGAACGGCCAAATTCGACAATTATTAATAATTAGCATAAAGAGTCCATTGCTCAAACGGACGATTTTTTTCTCCAGCAGACAACGATTCTATTTCTTTAATAAAACGCGAAGAGGCCAAAACAATATTTCCCGTGTTATGGTTGTAGTCCAGCACGGGGCAACATAAATAAATCTGGTCTTTTGCTCTGGTCAAGGCGACATAAAAGAGCCTTCTTTCCTCTTCTTCACCGCCTTTCTCCCTGAGCGCTCTTTGCAAAGGAAGCATGCCGTCCGCACACCAAATTAAAAAAACGTAAGACCATTCTAATCCCTTAGCCTGATGAATCGTGCTCAAAACAAGCCTATTTTCGTTTTCTTTTTCTTCATAGCCTTCTTCAGAGACCATATTGGTAAGCAAAGCCAGCTCATTTAAAAACTCTTCTATGCTCGCAAATTGCTCGGAAAAGACTCCCAGCTGAATCAAATCTTCCTCGCGGGATATGGCATCGGCGTAATTATTTTGTAAATATAAACGGTAACCACAGTTGTTTAACAAAATATTAATCAACTTATCCGCCGTTTTTTTCTCTATCGTCAGCTCCGAGAGTATTTCTATGTTGTTGCGGCACATCCTTACCCCCTCTTTTGCCATTGCTGGTACAATTTTCATCAAACTGTCGCCCAGAAAAAAATACAGGGGATTTTCTTCTTTACCCATTACCGCCCATATTTTATTAAAAGTCTGACTTCCTACTTTCGGATACATTTTTAAAATGCGTCTCCAGGCAAATTCATCGCGAGGATTAATCATAACTCTCATGTAAGATGTAACGTCTTTTATATGTGCCTGTTCAAAAAAACGTATCCCTGAACGAATATCAAACGGTATATCACGCCGCATCAGTTCCATCTGTAACTCCATGGAATGATAATGCGCTCGATATAAAACGGCAATTTCCGAAAGTGGAACACCCGCACGGCTTAATTCCTCAACTCTTTGTGTCACAAAATCAGCCTGTTTTAAAACATTTTGTGCATAAATGAGTGCTGGCCGCATGCCGCTTCGGCGAGTGGCTCTTAATTCTTTCGGAAATTGATTTTCATTATTGTTTATACTTAAATTTGCCAGATTCAATATCTCTGGAGTGCTGCGGTAATTAATTTCCAGCTTATATATTTTGCAATCAGGATAACGGCGCGGAAAATAAATGATATTATCAAAGCTGGCGCCACGAAAAGAATAAATGCTTTGAGAATCATCTCCGACAACCATTAGATTCCTGTGTTTAACAGCCAGCATATCGATAATATTGGCTTGAATAAAGTTTACGTCCTGATACTCATCGACCAAAATATGTTGAAAACGATCGGACAGGCTTTGCAGCACAGCTTCATTCTTGGTAAGAAGTTCCCTGAAATTGAAAAGCAGATCATCAAAATCCATAACAGACAAATCCTTTTTTTTCTGCATATACAAAACTGCAACCTGTTCGATAGTGTCTGATAAATTTACAAGATAGGGATACCTGGTATCAAGCACCTCTTCCAGCGTGCTATGTGTATTGAAAATCAAGCTGATGATCTCTGCCACAATATTGCTTTTGGGAAATTTACTTGTTTTGGTATTAATTTTTAATTCAGAAATGCATTTATTTAACAATTGACGAGCGTCTTCTGTGTCCAGAATGGAGAAATTGGAACAATACCCGAGTCTGGAAGCGTGGCTTCTTAAAATCACATGAGCTATATGGTGGAAAGTGCCGCCCATTATTTTGCCTGTGTATGAATCAATTAGATTTTCAACGCGAGTAAGCATCGAACGCGCAGCCTTATTGGTGAATGTGGCCAATAAAATGTTTTCCGGTGCAACTCCCCTCTCTAGAAGATGCGCCACCCTATAGATAAGTGTACGCGTCTTGCCACTGCCCGCTCCGGCCAAAACCAGTATTGGCCCCCCCTCCTCCTTCACCACCTTTAGTTGTTCTGGATTGAGTTCTTTTTCATAATCATTCATGATAATAAATTATAATCTTTTTATTACTGCTATATTTTTAAGGCTTTAATTGCATTAAAAGTTTCTTCTGCATAAAGGGACTCCACGTTTTTCAATAATTTTTCTTCCTGATAAAAACTGATAAGGGGCGCGGTTTTTTCATTGTATATTTTTATTCTTTCTGCAATCGCCTCTTCAGTTTCATCATCTCTTTGAACAACAATGTGGCCACAAATTTTACATTTTCCTCCCGACGCCGGCGGATTATTTCTGATATTATAAATTTCCTGGCAGGAATGATTAGAACACGTTCTTCTACTTGTAAGTCTTCCCAATATGACATCCAGCGGTGCTTCCAAATTGATAACACAATCAAGGTCTATTTTAAGCTTTTCCAATATTTTATTCAGTAAATGAGCCTGTTTGACGGTACGGGGAAACCCGTCCAGGATAAAACCCCTTTCGCAATCGGGTTGCTGCAGTCGCCGTTCAATAATTTCCATTATGAGTACATCAGGAACAAGCGCCCCTTTATCCATATACTTTTTGGCCTCAATACCTAATTTGGTACCTTCTTTGACCGCTGAACGTAAAATATCCCCCGTGGATATTTGCACTGCTCCACTGTCCTTCATGAGCATTTTAGCTATTGTTCCTTTACCTGCTCCCGGTGATCCCAATAAAATTATTTTCATTATTTACACTCCACTTCTAATATCGCTTAAATATTTGTATTTTTACTAAAAACAGATGCAGTCTTTTAATATACTTCTATTTCGAAAATATATGGCCAATATTTTCCGGTAACAAATATTTTATCACCGACTTCGTCATAAGCTATTCCATTCAATACATCTGCCGACAATGCACCAGAAAGAACGGAATAAAGCGGCCGCAAATCCACCCATCGCGATACTTCTCCTGTAAGGGGCGAGATACAGGCAATCACATCAGTCATAAAAACGTTGGCCCATATTTCCCCCTTAATATATTCCACCTCGTTAATACGGGAAATCAACCTGTTGCCGTCATGGACATTAATCTTTTTGATTGCGTCAAATGATTTCACCTCTCGGCAGGTAATTACCGATGAACCATCGCTTGTAAACAAATATTTTCCATTGGTTGTTATTCCCCATCCTTCACCTTCATATTTAAAGACTTTAATGATTTTTAATTTTTCAAAATCATAAACAAAGCCAACTTCACTAGTATACGTCAGTTGATAAATTTTGTTGTCAAGGAACGTTATCCCTTCCCCAAAATATTCCTCAGAAAGTTTAACTTCCTGTACAATTATACCCGTTCTAAGTTCCACCTTTCTCAGTGACGATTTGCCCCTAAGACCCGTTGATTCATACAGAAAACCGCCCCGATAAATCAATCCCTGCGTAAAAGCAAGTGAATCGTGAGGATAAACATTAACTATTTTGATGGAACAGATCGGAGCTTTGGCGCCTTTTAAATGGCTGAAACAACCTTTGTTTTCCCCCGCGTAGGCGTTTGTAATCAGCGCTAAACTAACCACAAAGAACAATATTAAATTAATTGTTGTTTTTCTTTGCATTAAAAAAATAAAATCCAATTTCCCGAGCGTATGTGAATTGTCTTTTCCATGGTATGTTGGGATGTGCACGTTCAATGATTTCCTCACCCACCATTTTAATTGCCTCTTGGTCGGCGGTTACCGGATGATACGCTCCGATAAAACCCCTGTCTTCAGAAATCACGGGGTGATTACCCGTCAGGCAATCACAATCGGCCACAATGTTCAAAAGTGCTGTCACCAAAACAGTTTTTTGATTAATCACATTCCACACAGCGGCGGCGGTTTCGACAAGTTTTTCCTGAAATACTTCAGCATTCGTATCCCAGATAATTTTCAGCGCCGTTTCCGGACACATCGCGATACACTGAGCGCATCCTAAACATTTATATAAATCATAAACTGGGTATTCCCTTCCCGTCATCGTAGCCGCGCCAGTAGGACAAACCTTGACACATTCTCCGCATAAAATACATTTCTTCTTATTGAGAAATGGCTTGGCATCAGCATGCATTCGCTGCTTTTGCGCACGGGAAGCAAACCCCATAGAAATATTTTTTATCGCCGCGCCAAATCCTGTTCCCATATGGCCTTTGAAGTGGGAAAAAATAAAGAATCCATCTGCCTGATAAATAATCTTCCCCACTTGAACTTTTTCAAAATGTTTATAACCTGCCGGCAAATCCGCTACGTCTTTACCATCCAAACCATCTCCTATACATACCGGGCAATCCAGATACTCTTCACAATAATTGTGTTGCCCGGCGGTAATCAGTGATTGGCGACCATCACGTCTGCCGCCCGAGTAAAGGACTGTATTATCGAAAACAAACGGTTTCACCTTTTTAATTTTTAGCCAGTTCGCAATTTCTTTGGCATATACGGGTGGCAGATAATTTTTGTTTCCTCTTTCCCCCCAGTGTAATTTAATGCCGACCACATCTCCTGGAGAAAAAGGGAGACACATTTCTGCTAAAACGGCCTTTAGGGCACTCAATCGCGATTTTTCGCTCGCTATACATTTTTTAAAAACAATTTCTTTCTTTATCTTCATTATTCAAATAAAGCGAGTTGCTCAAACGGGCATCTGCAGAACGCAAATAAAAGGGAATGCATGTGTCTGGATTAAGCAGCTCGCCGCGTTTATATTTTTCTACTCCCAAAATACCCACTGCCGAAGCTTTAATATGAGATGTCTTTGTATCGACAATGACATTTTTTCTTTTATTTTTCAAAATAATACTTTTATATTTAATTGCGCCCTCCCCGACGCATACCGCCTCCTCATCAATATCCAACAAAAGATAATGTGGGTTGATGACCTTTTCTTTTGTTGTCTGTTGCAAAGCATCTCTTCCCTCATAAAAATAATTGGATGTATAAACCTGCCCGCGCCCGGCATCCATCACTGCACAAATTAATTTTTCCGTATAAGATGTGCTTAAAGCAAGCGCAGCCAATGTAGAAACCCCCGCTGCTGGTTTTGATGTGGCCAGTATAAGCCCTTTAAGCGTGCTCATTGCAAGGCGTATTCCCGTAAATGAACCTGGACCTACCGTACAGGCAAACAAATCTATATTATTTATCTTTATATTTTCCGCCTTCAGCGCTTTATCAATGGCAGGCAACATTGTTTCGGAATGACTAAGACCACTTCTAGAAGTTTCCTCGTAGATTATATTTCTATTTTCTATTAAAGCTATGGAAATTGCTTGAGAAGAGCAGTCAAATGCCAGGGTAATCATGCTTTATTTAAAAAAATCCGATATTTTTTGAACAAACTCCAAGTCCATCCGCTCAATATCAACCATCACAACAAATATCATCAACAAAATTAAAAACACGAAACCTATTTGCTGGAATATACCCTGCCATTTCTGACTTATCGGTTTGCGACGAACCAATTCAATTAAGTTAAACATGATGTGTCCCCCATCAAGAATAGGAATGGGGAAAAGGTTGATAATGGCAAGATTAACGGAAAGCAGAGCCATAAGTAAAAGAAAAGGAATAAGTCCTTTTTGGGCAACAGAACCGGCAGCTTGAGCGATAAATATAGGCCCTCCCAAATTTTTTGGTGAAACTTCTCCCTTAATCATTTTAACAAAAACAACAAGAGTAAGTTCACTGAATTGCCAAGTCTTTTCTAAACCGGCAAGCGAAGCTTCCCATATATTTTTTTTATCGATAATAAAATTTTCTGCAGGACTGACGCCTATAAGATATGCGTTTACTTTCTCACCAAAAATATTTTGCGTTTTAGATAGCTTCGGCTTTATGAGCAATTTTTTTGTTTCTTCCGCACGTTGAACGATTACTTCTAGTATCCTGCCTTCGCTTTCCGTGACAATCGGTCTGATATCATCCCAATAAGCTATTTTTTCCCCATCTATGGAAACTATTTTATCTCCTTCAACGATACCCGCTTCATGAGCGGCAGAATCTTTTTGCACTTCGCCAACAATGCTGGCAAGTGCAGGGACACCGTAAAGATAAACAGCAGAAAAAATAATTATCGCCAACAGAAAATTGAATAAAGGACCAGCAAAAACGATAAATATTCTCTTCCAAACCGGCTGTTTGGCAAATGACATTTTTTCTTCTTCCGGCGAAAGGTTTTTCGTATCGATTTCCCCGACAAGCTTTACGTAACCACCAAGAGGAATCAATGAGAGTATGTATTCAGTCATACCTATCTTTTTCCCTATTATCTTCGGGCCAAATCCTAACGAGAATTTTGTGACACCCACACCGCCGATGCGAGCCGCGAGAAAATGTCCCAACTCATGGAAAAAGATTAATACCCCCAGTAAAATTATTACCGAAACAATTGATATTCCGATCAAGATTTTTTCCTTTCTATAGATTTACGCGCTTCTACCCTCGCCCAGCTATCCGCCTGCATAATTTCTTCCAAAGAGGGCTCTTTTACGGAATCATGCGCATTAAGAATTTTCTCGATGACTCCGGGTATGTCTGTAAATTTTATTTTTTCTCCCATATAGGCTTCCACCGCAACTTCATTAGCGGCATTCAAAACAGCAGGATATGTTCCTCCTTCTATACCCGCCTTATAAGCAAGTTGCAAGCAGCGGAATTTTTCTGTATCCGGCTTATAAAATTGCAGATTATTTGTTTGGATAAAATTCAACCGCGGCAGATTGTTTTCTATTCGTTCCGGATAACTCAAAGCATAGGCAATAGGTATTCTCATATCAGCAATCCCCATCTGGGCGGTGACACTTCCATCAATGAATTCCACCATGGAATGAACAATGCTTTGCGGATGAATTAAAACATCAATTTTGTCGAATCCTACCTCAAACAACCATTTTGCTTCAATTACTTCCAGACCTTTGTTCATTAGTGAGGCTGAATCTATTGTTATCTTCTTGCCCATTTTCCACTTTGGATGACAAAGTGCTTGATTTGGTTTTACATTATTCAGTTCTCTTTTGCTTAAATTAAGAAACGGACCACCAGAAGCTGTCAATATAACTCTTTTTAAAAAACTTCGATTTTGGCCTTCCAAGCATTGAAATATCGCACTATGTTCGCTATCCACCGGCAATATTTTTACTCCGTTTTTCCGGGACATTTTTGTCACAATATCCCCGGCAATCACCATCGTTTCTTTATTGGCCAAAGCAATGTTTTTACCTGCTTTTATTGCTGCTAAAGTCGGCATTAAACCAGCCGCTCCTGATATTGCAGAAACCACTAGATCGGCGTCGAAAAAAGAAGCAACGTTTTTTACACCCTCTGCTCCGTACAATATTTCTATATCGCTTCTTATCGTTTCTTTTAATTTGAAAGCCTTTTCTTTATTAATTACTGAAACAATTAATGGATGAAATTTTTCGATCTGTCTTTTTATTTCATCTATATTTTCACCTGCAGCAAGAGCCACAACTTTAAATCTTTCCGGATTTTTTTCTATAATATCCAGTGTGCTTTTTCCAATTGATCCAGTTGATCCTAAAATGGCAATTTTTTTCATTTAATTAATCACAAATAGCCAGTAATAGTATACAAATGGCGCAATAAACATCAAACAATCCATTCTATCAAGTAATCCTCCGTGACCAGGCAATAAAGAGCTGGCATCTTTTTGCCCGTAATTTCTTTTTATCGCCGATTCACATAGATCACCTAACTGACCCACAATACTGCCAAAAAAACTCATTATCAAAACATGAATCAATGATACGTTTTCCAAGAATAAAAAACAGTATATCACACAAGCAAACATACTTCCGAAAACCAGCGCTACTGTTCCCTCTACCGTTTTTCCAGGACTAACCAAAGGTATTAACTTTTTCCTGCCAAAATATTTTCCCACATACAAAGCTGCGGTATCTCCAGAAAAAGCCAAAACCAGCACGAACAGCACCCAGAACTCTCCTTCGGGTATTTTTCTCAGTAAAATAAAGTGCGACATAAGAAAAGGAATATAGATTATTCCGAATATAACTTTGGCAACTGATATAATATCAAATTTTTTTTCATTAACTGACCAAAGAAACATGATGAAGACGGTAATCATGCAAAAGGCCAACACAGCTAATAAAATCTGATTATCGCCCCACAAGAAGACAAGGGGTATAATTAATGAAAAAATCATGATTTCGATTTTTTCTTTTATAACTCCTTTCTCAAAAACGATGTTATTAAATTCCCACGCTCCTCCGAGAATGAATATCATAATCACTGCCACCAATACTTCCATTGAAGCAAAAAAAATAATTACCAGTATTGCCGCCACCAATACAATGCCTGTAATCCATCTTTTAATAAAACTGTTTTCCATGCCCGATAAAATCCTAAGATTAATTTTTGTTTATTTGTTCGCTCGTTAGTCCAAAACGCCTTTCGCGCTTCTGATAAGTAGCAATTGCCTTGAGAAGATGTTCTTTAGTGAAATCCGGCCAAAGAATATTGGTAAAATAAAGTTCTGTATAGGCCATCTGCCACAATAGAAAATTACTGATACGATATTCACCGCTTGTGCGAATTAACAAATCGGGATCGGGCATGCCTGCTGTATACAGATAGTTACTAAAAAAACCTTTATTTATATTTTCGATGTTGATTTTATTCTCTCTGATTTCTCGAATAATTTTTTTAACCGCATTGACGATCTCATCCCTACCCCCGTAACTCAGAGCCATATTTAAAATCATTCTTTCATTATTTTTGGTCTCTTCTCTGGCCTGCAATACTTTCGCTTTTAATGAAGGATTTAAAAGATCAAGATCACCGATTATTTCCAAGCGAATACCCTGCTTATTTAATTGTTTTGTTTCTTTATCCAAGTATTTTTCCAGTAAAGACATAAGAGCCTGTACTTCTTCGTCGGGACGATTCCAGTTTTCCATAGAAAAAGCAAAGAGCGTTAGATATTTTATTCCTATTTCCAAACATGCTCGTACTGTTGTCTTTACAGCCTGTACTCCCTTCTCATGACCTCTGATACGGCCTATTGTATGCTTTTTTGCCCAGCGACCATTACCGTCCATGATTATCGCTATATGACGCGGCAGCTTATTAAAATCCATCTTTTTCATTTAATATTCCTTAATGAATTTTTGCCAATTATAACTTAATATTTACCTACCGTGCCATAAAAAAACAAAAGGGGAGCTTTTGACTCCCCATTTGTTTTGATTCATATTGAGCTTTTACAACTCCATGATTTCTTTTTCTTTTCCAATAGCTATTTTATCAACTTTTTCAATGTTTTTATCGGTCAATTTTTGCACTTCCTCTTGTGCAGCAAAAAGTTCATCTTCAGACATTTCATTGCTTTTTTTCAAATTCCTGAGTTCATCGTTAGCATCACGACGTGCGTTTCTCAGCTTTATTTTTCCTTCTTCTGCCATCTTTTTTACTAATTTAACCAGTTCCCTGCGTCTTTCTTCTGTCAATTGTGGGATGGGAAGCCGAATCACTTTGCCGTCATTCGCAGGCATCAGACCTATATCCGACTTTTGAATCGCTTTTTCGATCGCTCCGATAATAGAGACATCCCATGGAGTGATGACAATTAAACGACTTTCCGGAACGGACAAAGTAGCTACTTGATTTATTGGCGTCTGAGTCCCGTAATAATCAACTTTAATTCCATCAAGCAGAGAGATTGAGGCCCTGCCCGTTCTAACTCTTCCTAAAGATTTTTCCATAGCGACAATAATCTTTTCCATTTCATTTTTTAAATTTTGAAAAACCTTTTCCTTCATTATTATTCCCCCACGTATGTACCAATTTTTTTACCGCATACTGCGCCCCTTACGTTTCCTTTTTTTTGCATGTTAAAAACAATAATCGGCATTAAATTGTCACGACAGAGAGATATAGCTGTTGCATCCATAACTTTAAGGTTTTTGGTTAACACTTCAATATAACTTACTTTTTTATACATTTTTGCTTTTCTGTTTTTTGCCGGATCGCTATCGTAGACTCCATCCACTTTTGTCGCTTTCATAATGACGTCCGCGCGTATTTCCATCGCCCTGAGCGCAGCAGCGGTGTCGGTTGTAAAATAGGGGTTGCCGGTTCCGCCGGCAAAAATAACGACCCTGCCCTTTTCCAGATGTCGTACAGCTCTTCTTTGTATAAATGGCTCAGCGATTTCATGCATGGAAATTGACGTTTGAACCCTAGTAGATAAACCCCGCTTTTCCAAGGAGCTTTGCAGCGCGAGGCTATTGATAACCGTAGCCAACATGCCCATATAATCCGCTGAAGTTCTGTCTATACTGTTGACGTTTCCCTCGATTCCCCGAAAGATATTTCCTCCACCCACGACAATTCCCACTTGTACTTTAAGCGCGCAAACGGATTTGATTTCCCGGGCAATAAAATTTGCCGCATCCGGTTCAATGCCAAATCCCCTTCCACCCATAAGAGACTCGCCGCTTAATTTAAGAAGTATTCTTTTATAAACAATTTTTCTGTTTTCTCTAGGCATTTTCCTACTTCTTGATTTCCTCGCCCAACTGAAATCTTGCGAACCTGCGGATAACAATATTTTCACCCGTTTTCGCAATCATGTTATTTACAAGCGTTTCGACGTTGATATCCGTATCCTTAATAAACTTTTGTTTCGTCAAACAAACATCCTCATAAAATTTATTGAGTTTTCCTTCTATTATTTTCTCCCATATTTTCTCCGGTTTTTTTTCTTCCCGCAATTGGCTACGATATATTTCCTTTTCTCTTTCCAGGACATCCGCAGGAATTTCATCCGGGCATAAATAAAGCGGGTTGGAAGCAGCTATGTGCATGGCGACATCCTTGGCCATTGTTTGAAAATTTTCTGTTTTGGCAACAAAATCCGTTTCACAGTTTATCTCTACCAACACCCCTATTCTTCCACCCATATGAATATAAGAAATTATTGTGCCATCTTTGGCTGCCTTTGACGACCTTTTCGTCGCCGCGGATAATCCTTTTTTTCTTAAAATATCGATAGCTTTTTCAAAATCTCCGCCGGCGGCAACCAATGCATTCTTACAGTCCATCATTCCGGTACCGGTTTTCTCTCTCAATTCTTTAACCATCGCTGATGTTATTTCCAATTTTTTCCTCCTTGGTGCTTTCTCGCAACATACATAATTATTTATATTTTTTTTCCACGTAATCTTCACCGTCATCCGTTTTATCTTCCATTTCCACACTTTCGGGAATATCTGATTCAATAACTTTTTCTTCTGCGGTAGCTTCTATCGTTTTATTAGATTCAGCAGATATTTTTTCTTCGAACTGCTTTTTACCCTCCAAAACAGCATCGGCAAATTTTGATGCAAACAACTTAATCGCTCTAATGGCGTCATCATTGCCGGGAATTATATAGTCAATGCCTTCTGGGTCGCAGTTTGTATCAACTATAGCCACAATAGGAATCTTGAGTTTTTTCGCTTCATTTACGGCAATATGCTCTCTGTTGGGATCGACGACGAAAACAACGCCAGGATGGGTTTTCATGTTTCGAATACCTCCCAAAACATTTTCCAGTTTCTCCTTTTCTTTCTGTAAGGAAGTTATTTCTTTCTTGGGAAAAGCTTTAATTGAGTCATCTTCGAACATGACACTTAAAGCATTCAATCGGTCAATGCTCTTTTTAATCGTAGTGAAATTTGTCAACATGCCCCCCAACCAGCGCTGATTTACGTAAGGCATACCACATCGTAAGGCCTCTTCTCTAATCGCTTCCTGTGATTGCTTCTTCGTGCCGACAAAAAGAATTTCTTTGCCTTGTGCAACCTTTTCCACAATAAAATTGTAAGCAGTTTGAAACATCCCGACGGTCTGCTGCAGGTCGATAATATAAATGTTATTTCTGGCCCCAAAAATATATGGTTTCATTTTGGGATTCCACTTGTTTGTCTGATGTCCAAAATGAACACCTGCTTCTAGTAAAAGTTTCATTGAAATTGCTGACATTTTTTTCTCCTTTTTTGTTTATTCCTCCACCCTTTTCATCTTGCGCGGCAAACTTTAAAAAAAGCAACATGCCCGCAATCCAAGGATGTGTGAAGTTGGGGCGGCAATTAACACATACAAGCCAAATGTTCAAGCTATATTACATTAACTTTTTTCATTAATTTCTAAGTTGCATACTCAGCGTTAATTTTAATATAATCATGAGAAAGATCAGACGTATACAGGTAGTATGATTTATCTCCTCCTCCCAAAGCAATACGAACCTCGATTTCTTTTTTTTGGAAGATATCTTTTAATTTATGAAGATTAAAATTCGTAGAGGAATCTTGGGCAAACACCAAGATTCCTCCGATAGATACTGTAACTCTCTCTCTTTCCATAGGAATTCCAGATGAACCCAAAGCGGCTATAATTCTTCCCCAATTCGGATCCTGACCAAAAAAAGCCGTTTTAACCAAATTGGAATTAGCCACAGCGTAAGCGGCTCTCCGGGCATCCGACCTTGATTTTGCCCCTTCCACAGAAATAGTAATGAATTTTGTCGCACCTTCACCATCACGAATAACCGCTTGACACAACTCGAGCAAAACGTCACAAAGCATGTCCCTGAATCTCTGGAGACGTGCCTGCGCTCTCTCCAGAGGGTTGTTACCAGCAAGACCGTTAGCTAAAATAACCGCCATATCATTGGTGCTCATACAACCATCCACACTAATACAGTTAAATGTGGCATCTATTGCCTGATGAAAAACCGTGTTCAGTGCTTTATTGTCAATTAAGGCGTCCGTCATGATATAGGTCAATAATGTGGCCATGTTGGGCTCAATCATACCGGCGCCTTTGGCAATTCCGCAAATGGTTATGTCCTTAGCACCGACAATTCCTTTGCGTATGGCAATTTTCGGAAATTTATCCGTTGTCATCATCGCCGCCTGCGCATCTTCAATACCAAATTCATTTAATCCTTTGACTAACTTTCCTATACCGCTGTTTATTTTTTTTACCGGCAATCTTTTCCCAATAACACCGGTTGAACCCAATAAGATCAAATCTTCCTTTATTTTTAACTGTTTGGATAATTCCGCAGAAACATTCAGTGCGTCTTTATACCCTTCTTTTCCCGTGGCGGCATTCGCGCAACCGCTGTTAGTAATAATCGCCTGAACTATGCCTCTTTTTACGCGTTCCGTATTTATTAACAGAGGTGCAGCTTTAAATGAATTCTTCGTAAAAACCGCTGCTACTTTTGCCGGTATATTGGAAAAAATTAATCCGAGGTCCTTTTTTTCTGAATCCTTTATACCCACTGAGATTCCATTAGCCAAAAACCCGGGAACATTGACTTTTTTCGTTTTTTCAGACATAAAAAATTCTCCTCTTTATTGGGCACCGCAGCATTTTTTATATTTTTTACCGCTTCCGCACGGACAGGGGTCATTTCTTCCCACTTTTATTCCATCCCTTTTAACAGTTTGTTTGGTGGTAGTTTCTTCTCCACGGCTTAAAATATATTCCTGTTTTTGCTTTTGCCTGATTTCCTCTACTCCTTCTTCCCTTTGAATTCTTACCATACATAATTTTTCAATTATACTCGTTTTGACACGAAATACCATCTCCATGAACATTTCATAACCTTCACGTTGATATTCGCGTATCGGATCCTTCTGCCCATAACCTCTTAAGCCGATGCCTTCTCTTAAATGATCCATCGCCAGTAAATGTTCTTTCCAGTGTATATCAATTACCTGGAGCATAATCACCTTCATAAGGTAACCCATGAGTTCTTTGCCGAAATCTTCTTCTTTCTCCGCTAAGAGTTTGTGAATGCTATTGAGAATAAAATTTTTTACGTCTTCAACTGAATGCAATTTCTCGTTAGATAAATTCAACTTTAAGTTAAACTGCTTGTATAGCGCATCCTCTAATCCTTTTATGTTCCAATCCTCTGAATGAACTTTTTCATCTAAAAATTCCAACAAAAGGCCATCAGCAACCTCCTCAACCATTTCATTAACATCTTTCCATAAATCCTCTCCACGCAATACTTTTTTCCGTTGCTCATATATTACTTTTCGCTGCCTATTCATTACATCGTCGTAATCGAGCAAATGCTTACGAATGTCAAAATTTTGCCCTTCGACTCTTTTTTGCGCGTTTTCTATCGCCCGGGAAATGTATTTGTGTTCAATTGGCTGGTCTTCTTCTATCCCTATTCTGTCCATAATCGCCGATATTCTCTCTGCACCAAATATTCGTAACAGGTCATCTTCCAAAGAGAGATAAAATCGTGAAGAACCCGCGTCTCCCTGTCGTCCGGAACGGCCGCGAAGCTGATTATCGATTCGGCGACTTTCATGACGTTCCGTGCCTAGAATATGTAGCCCCCCGGCTTCCGCCACACCTTCCCCCAAACGGATATCCGTACCGCGGCCAGCCATATTCGTCGAAATCGTTACCATTCCGGGCTGTCCCGCCTGCGCAACAATTTCCGCCTCTTTTTCATGATTCTTGGCATTAAGTACATGGTGCTTAATGCCTGCCCGCGTCAGATATTTACTGAGGAGTTCCGATTTTTCAATAGAAATAGTACCAATTAATACAGGTCTTTTCTGTTTATTCAGCGCCTTTACTTCTTCAATAACTGCCTTAATTTTTTCTTTTTCTGTTTTGTAAATTAAATCATTATGGTCTTCACGAATCATCGGCATATTGGTGGGCACGACAACTACATCAAGATTATAAATTTTCTTGAATTCTTCCGCCTCCGTATCGGCAGTCCCGGTCATACCGGCTAGTTTTTTGTACATGCGAAAATAATTTTGAAACGTAATGGAGGCCAGGGTCTGATTTTCTCTTTCAATTTTTACTCTTTCCTTGGCTTCCAGCGCCTGGTGCAAACCGTCGCTGTAACGACGTCCAGGCATGACTCGACCAGTAAACTCATCAACGATGACAACCTGGCCGTCTTTGACTAAATAATCCACATCTCTCTTAAACAGCGTATGGGCTTTCAGAGCTTGATTTACATGATGAATAATCTCGATATTCTTGGGTTCGTAAAGATTAGAAACGTTCAGCAACTCTTCTACGCGTGCCACACCTTCTTCTGTTAAAACAACTGTGCGGCTTTTTTCATCAACCGTATAATCTTTTTCCTTTTTTAATCGGGGTATGATTTGATTAATTTTATAATACTTGTCAGTAGATTCCTCAGACGGGCCGGAAATAATCAGAGGAGTCCTTGCCTCATCAATTAGTATGCTGTCCACCTCATCAACAATGGCATAATTAAACTCGCGCTGAACGTAATCATCGAGATTAAACTTCATGTTATCACGAAGATAATCAAAGCCAAATTCGTTATTTGTGCCATAGGTAATATCTGCATTGTATGCATTCCTTCTTTCATCATCATTCATGCCATGCACAATAACTCCAACGCTCAGTCCTAAAAACTTGTATATTGGTCCCATCCATTGAGCATCTCTTTTTGCCAGGTAATCATTGACTGTTACTACATGACACCCTTTTCCCTCCAGTGCATTTAGATACAGGGGCATAGTAGCGGCCAGCGTTTTCCCTTCGCCTGTTTTCATCTCTGCTATTTTCCCTTCATGCAAAACAATCCCCCCAATTACCTGAACGTCAAAGGGCCGCATCATTAGGGTTCTGCGTGATGCTTCTCTTGCTACAGCAAATGCTTCCGCAAGAATATGATCCACGCTAATTCCGCTTGCTATTTTTTCTTTAAAATAAGGTGTTTTCGCCCTTAATTGTTCATCACTAAGCGATATCATATCCGATTCAAGCTTGTTAACCTCTTCCAAAATAAAAGAATACCTCTTAAGCTCGCGGTCGTTCTTTGTCCCCACAACTTTTCTTAAAATATATTCGATCATTTAAAACCCGTTAAAAAAAAACCGGCATATTAACCGGTAAAAATCAGTCACTAAGCTTATTTACTTCTTCTTCACAACGGAGAAGTACCCGTTTCTCAAAATCACCGTTTATTTCCCTCTGCTTCAGGGAAAAGTGATTGTTTTCCTTTTATAAATATTCTATCTATTCAAATATCTTCTCGGGTTTACGGCAACATCGTTTACCAGAACGGTGTAATGCAAATGAGAACCGGTAGAGCGACCGGAATTACCTACATTACCGATTAAATCACCTTTTTTAACTCTCATGCCTTCCTTCACACAGAACTTCGATAAATGACAATATACTGTGGAATATCCATGATTGTGATCTATTTTAATGTAATTACCATCTCTTGCGCGATATGAAGCTTCTACAACAAGCCCATCAGCTGGCACTATTACTTCTTTCCCGTATCTTGTCGCGATATCAATACCATTATGAAATTCGACGCCCACTGAAAATGGTGACTCACGCATACCAAATTCTGAGGTTATCCAACCTTTAACCGGCCAAATAGAAGGAGTAGCGGCAAGAACGGATTTTTGCTCCCGCAAAAATAATAATAATTCATTAAAGCTCTGTTCTCGATAATCTGCATCTTCATTAAGTGCAGAAATGGCCTTTCGTGTTTCCGATACCAACGCCTGTTGATCTGCATCCAGTAATTCTCTAAGTCTTACATCAGTACCGCTTGCCCCTCCAATCCCCAAAGGTATTTTTTTGTCCCTTTCTGTTTGATAGCTGGCTAGTATCCTAATTTTTTTATCAAATTGCCTTAGTTCTTCCATTCGATCAGCAAATTCATCAACCTGTAATGCTAACTCTTTAACTTGGCGGGATTGTTCTTTCGCTTGAGCTCTAAGGCGCAATAATTCAGTCTTATCTCTTTTAATGCTCGCATAATCATAAACCAAGTAGAGAAATACAATGAAAACAACAAGAAAAAAAATGCAGAAGCAACGGCCTAAATATCCAGGAATGGTTATTTTTTTTACAGTACCATTTGTAGCAGGAATAACCATTAAGGTAAACAAATTACCCGGCATTTTTTGTTTCCAAAAATTTTTGCAGGTTCTGAAGTTTACCATAGTTGGATTATTTAGCACGAAAAAATTGGGAAAGTCAAGAATTACTAACCCTCATTCTTGAACTGTTAAAAATGTGATTATTTCTTTAATAATCATTATATTAATATATTCAAAGACTTATAACCAAAAACATAAAAGTTCATCGTAACAAAATCGATTTTTTTATTGATCAACTTTCAGGTTAATCGCTAATATGGTTACTTCTTTATTGAAAATAATATTAAGATGTATTAAAAAAAGCTAAAAGGCTTGAATTTTCATGTATATAAAAAGACGTGTAATTAACATTTTTTTTATGCTTCTTTTGACATCGTTTTTTATCCCCTCTTGCCGTTTTACAGATTCCCCAATTATTAATAAAGGCGACAATAAAGTCCTGTTAGCTGCTTATGAAACTCAAATCGGACAATCAAAACAAATATTGCTCCTGCAAAAAGAAAGAGCTTTCCTCTTTTCCAAATATTTTGTCTATGCCCTGGAAAAAAAGAATGATAGATGGAATTTAGCTTTCGGCCCGCTCGAAGCGGTTATCGGTAAAAATGGATTTGCCCCCTCGGGCAAAAAAAGGGAAGGAGATGGTAAAACACCTTCAGGAATATTTTTACTGAAACGGACTTTTGGCTACAACAAATTCATAAGCTCAAAAATGCCTTATCAACAGGTATTAGAAGACGATCTATGGGTTGATGATCCTGAAGACTCAAGTTACAACCAGTGGGTGAAAGAAAACAAAACAAAAGCGACATCTTTTGAAAAAATGAGAAGAACGGATAACCAGTACAAATATGGAATAGTCATTGAGTATAACACTGATCCGGTTATAAAAAGCCACGGCAGTGCCATTTTTTTTCATGCCTGGAAAGCGAAAAGCAGTTCAACTGCCGGATGTGTTGCTGTTTCCGAAGAAAATTTGATAAAAATACTCGCTTGGCTTGACCCAAGCTTTAATCCCCTGATCATCATGGGTATTTCTGAGGAGGACGATTTATGAGAATAAAAGATTCTTTCTTTTTGCTTGTGTTGATTATCCTTAACATCTTATATTTTCCCGACATTTCCTACAGTATGGGGAAAAGACAAAGTGGTTTTGTCGACATAAGGGAAATCATTCCGCAAATTGAACTTGATATCCGATATTACGGATCACATAATTTTTTAGGAGAAAGAGTTGATGGTTATCTTGCGCCGAAATGTATCCTAACCAAAGAAGCGGCCCAAGCGCTTCTTAATGTTCAAAGAGATCTTGAACCATTTGGTTTTACTTTAAAAATTTACGATTGCTATCGTCCTCAACGCGCTGTTGATTATTTTGTGCGCTGGGCGAAAGAAATTGAAAACACAAAGACCAAAAAGGAATTTTATCCTACTGTGGACAAGCAAAACTTGTTCAAAGATGGATATATAGACAGCAAATCCAGCCATAGCCACGGCAGCACTGTGGATTTGACCATTGTACCTTTGCCGGTTCCTGAACAAGAAGAATACATTCCCGGACAAAAATTATGTGAATGTTATTTAACCTCAGAAAAACGCTTCAAAGATAACAGCATTGACATGGGAACGGGCTTTGATTGTTTCCATGAGCTTTCGCATACGGCAAACAAAAAAATCAGCCGTCAACAGAAGATCAACAGACTTTTACTCAAAACGCTAATGGAAAAGCACGGTTTTAAGAATTATGAGCTCGAATGGTGGCACTATACTCTGAAAAACGAACCTTATCCCAACACCTATTTTGATTTTCCAGTCGAGTAATATATATGAAATTAAAATTACCAACCTTCCTATCATCTTACGGTTTTTCCATCACCTTGATTATTTCTCTTTTTATCGGCACGCTGCTGGGAATAATTTTCAAACAGGATGCCGCTGTTTTGAAACCTTTTGGCGATATTTTTCTAAATCTTTTATTTACCGCTATAATTCCACTCGTTTTTTTCTCAATCTCTTCATCTGTCGCCGGCATAACCAATGTTGGGCGATTGGGAAAAATTATTTTTTCAATGCTTTTGATATTCATATTAACCGGTATTATTGCCTCTGTTGTCATGATTATCGGCGTCACTGTTTATCCGCCGGCTACTGGCGTGGTGATTAATTTTGGGACAGAATTTACTCCCCAGCCACTGACTGTATCAGAACAAATTGTTAAAGCACTCACCACTCCGGATTTTGCTGACATTCTTTCCAAAAAAAATATGCTTGCTTTAATTATATTTTCCGTCTTAATCGGTTTAGCCACTTCCACGGCTGGAGAAAAAGGAAAATTTTTTTCTGATTTTTTATCTTCCGGAAATTCAGTAATGACAAAAATGATTTCTTTTATAATGTATTATGCCCCTATTGGTCTTTGCGCATATTTTGCCTACTTGATCGGTATTTCCGGCGAGAAACTATTAGGTTCTTATGCCCGGGTAATGATTCTTTACTTTCCTGTCGCAATTTTATATTTTTTTATCGCTTTCTCCATCTATGTTACTATTTCTGCGGGCAATAACGGTTTGCGAAAATTCTGGCGTAACATAATTCCTCCTTCACTAATTGCTTTAGCCACAGGAAGTTCTATCGCGACAATCCCCTCCAATTTGCAGGCAGCTGATAAAATCGGCGTGCCCAAAGAGATACGAGAAGTTATCATACCAATCGGAGCAACTATGCATATGGAAGGATCGTGCCTCGCCGCTGTGCTAAAGATTGCATTTCTCTTCGGCATATTTAATATGAACTTTGCCGGAACAGAAACCATCCTCACCGCTTTAGGCATTGCTCTCCTAACCGGCATTGTAGTTAGTGGCATTCCCGGAGGTGGAACAATAGGCGAACTTATGATTATCTCTTTTTACGGCTTCCCGCCGGAAGTTTTTCCAATAATCATGATGATTGGCACAATTGTTGATGCTCCAGCCACGATGGTCAACGCTGTCGGCGATAACGTTTCCAGCATAATGGTCGCTCGAATCATGGAAGGAAAGCATTGGATAAAATAATTTGCTAAAATGAAAATATGCCATAAATGTAAAAAAGAAATAGAGGAAAATATTTTTGTCAGTCGGCAATCTCAATGCCCCTCATGTGGATCCGATTTACGCTGCTGCCTTAATTGTTCTTTTTACAATACGGGTACTTATAATAACTGCTTAGAAATACAAGCCGAAAGAGTGCTGGACAAAACCAGCTTCAATTTTTGTGATTTTTTCAAATTCATACAAATATCCAAGTCTCTCAATCCTACTGGCTCAGGAACAAAAGATAAATTGGAAAGATTATTTAAGAAAAACTCGGAATAAATGTTTTCTTGGAAATCTTGAAGACTAGCGCTAATAGTCAGAATTAAAATCTCTTCATTTTCACTTGAGAAAATAAACCAATACATGGTAGTTTGTAACATTAAATTCATAAATATATGCGTAAAATTATTTTTCGTTACATATTTAAAGAAATCACCATAGCGTTTTTCATGATTCTGTTTGTCCTGACTTTTGTCTTGCTTATGGGACGAATACTGCAAATCATGGATCTCATGGTCAATAAAGGAGTTAGTTTTTACTCTATTGCTAAGCTCATAACTTTTTTGTTGCCATCTTTTATGACACTTACTATCCCCGTAGCTCTGCTAATTGCCATTCTCATTACTATGGGAAAATTTTCCGCCGATAACGAGATTACAGCCCTTAAAGCTTCCGGTGTCAGCTTAATGCAGATTTTTTATCCTGTAGCTCTCGCCTCTCTTATAACCTTTGTTTTTACCATATTAATAAGTAATTTCCTCATGCCCAAAAGCAATTTCGCTACGATGAAATTACTTTTTGAAATTGCTACCCAAAACGCCAGTGTTGGCATTAAGGAAAAAGTGTTTAACGCTGATTTTAAGGATCTTCTTCTATATGCCGACAGAATATCCACCGACGGCCATTACATGGAAGGAGTTTTAATTTCCGACAAACGCATTATTGACGAACCGAATACCATTCTGGCTAAAAGAGCTTTTCTCGTTTCCAACCCCGATCTTATGCTGGTTAAAATGAGATTGGAAAACGGCTCCATTCATACTGTAAATAAAGACTTTAAAAATTACCGTAAAATTGATTTTGAACGTTACGACATCAATCTCGATTTATCCAGTAACATTATCTCCCTCGGCGAAGAACATAAACGCAGCAAGGATTTGACGATAGACGAATTGCTAAAGAAAATGAAAAATCCCAGCATAGATAAAACAACCCTCCGTGAAATGGCTATTGAACTGCACAAAAAATTCTCCATACCCCTTTCCTGCATTTTTTTCGGCTTATTGGCCTTGCCGTTAGGCATAAGAAGCCATCGGGCAGTTAAATCCCGCAGTTTCGCCATGGGCATTATTCTTGCTACTTTATATTACCTGCTGCGCATTGGAGGAGAAGCGCTAGCGGAAACAGGTTATCTTTCACCGGAAATAGGCGTTTGGATGCCAAATGTAATCTTCGCTGTTCTGGGAATTTACCTGTTCATTATAGCCTACAAGGAAATCTCTCCTCTTCATCTGGTAAAAGTTTTTTTGTGGCAGAAAATTAATCATTGAGGACTTTATATTGAAGATAATCGACAAATATATCCTTCAAGAATTCAGCAAATTATTTGTTCTGATAACAATCACTTTTATTATTCTTTATTTGATTGTTGATTTTTTTGCTAAAGCGCGTATGTTTTTCAGCAACAATGCCACAGCAGAGCAAATGGTTTCATATTTCATTTATTCAATCCCTATGATCGTTTCCCTTACACTTCCCTCAGCAATTCTTTTGTCCACACTGATGACTTATGGTTCCTTTTCCAAATACAACGAAATAACGGCCATGAAGGCCAACGGAATCAGCCTTTACCGAATTTCACTGCCCGCACTTGCTTTTTCCGCACTTATTGCTGTCATTTTATTTTTTTTCAGCGAATTAATTACCCCTGCCTCCATTCAAAAGACCGAAAATATAATAAAAATAGAAATACAAAAGCGACAGACTCTAGGTTCTTTTAAGCAAAACGAACTTTGGTATCGCTCACAAGACGCAATTTATAACTTTAAACTATTCAACGCAACCAACAACACTCTCCACGGCGTGACGATAAATTACTTAAACTCTGACGACTTCACACTCAAAATGCGAATTGACGCTAAAAGGGCTAAGTGGAAGAATGATCAATGGATTTTCTATGATTTACTCACCACAGTTTTTGACAAAAGCAATAAGCCAATTCTTAACTGGGACAAAGAAAAAGTGATATTTTTACCAGAAAAACCGGACGATTTCAAAATGATACAAAAAGATGCGGAAAACATGGGTTTTTTTGAATTGAGAAAATATACAAAAAAAATACAGTCCGAGGGTTACGATACAACAAGATACCGAGCTGACCTATACGGTAAAATTGCTTTTCCCTTCGTTACAATAATACTCGTTTTCATCGGTGTGTTTTTTTCACTTCGTTCGGAAAGAAGCGGAGGCATAATGCAAAGCGTGGGTATAGGTATTTTTATCGGTTTTTCTTATTTCATAATTCATGCATATGGGATATCTTTGGGCAGGTCAGGAACAATTCCCCCCCCTTTGGGAGCTTGGGCAGCGAATATTATCTTCATCTGTGCCTCCACTTATTTATTCTACAAGGCACGCACTTAAAATTTGTTTAATATCTATAATGATCAGTCTTGAACGGACCTTCAGCTGATACACCAAGATACCTTGCCTGTTTTTTATTCAATTTTGTTACTTTGGCACCTAATCTGTTTAGATGCAAACGCGCTACCTCCTCGTCAAGAATTTTGGGTAAAGTATAAACACCAACTGCATGTTTTTTTGTAGCTAATTCTATCTGAGCCAGGCATTGGTTCGTGAAACTGTTGCTCATGACAAAACTTGGGTGACCTGTGGCACAACCTAAATTAACCAGTCTTCCTTCCGCCAGAACTATTATGGATCGGCCTGATTTTAACTTCCATTTATCAACCTGCGGCTTAATATTTTCTTTTTGACAATATTTGCTTGTCTCCAAGTAATTCATATCGATTTCACTGTCAAAATGTCCGATATTGCACACGATGGCTTCGTTTTTCATTTTTTCCATATGCTTACCGGTTATCACATCGCAGCAACCGGTCGCGGTAACAAAAATATCCCCTATTTCCACCACTTCTTCCAGTGTTTTGACTTCGTATCCTTCCATCGCCGCCTGAAGGGCGCAAATCGGATCAATTTCCGTGATAATCACCCGCGCGCCGAAGCCACGCATAGATTGAGCGCAACCTTTTCCAACGTCGCCATAGCCACAAACCACCACGATTTTTCCGGCAATCATTATGTCCGTTGCTCTTTTAATCCCATCAGCCAACGACTCGCGACATCCATAAAGATTATCAAATTTAGATTTCGTCACCGAATCGTTGACATTTATCGCCGGAAACAGCAATTCCCCCGCAGCATGCATCTGGTATAGGCGGTGCACCCCCGTGGTCGTTTCTTCCGACACGCCGCGGACTTTGGCGGCAACTTTTTGCCATCGTTTTGGATCACGCTTGAACGATTCCTGCAGGCGTGAAACAATAATTTTAAATTCTTTATTAGACACTTTCTGTTTGAACAGTGATGGATTTTTCTCCATCTTCACGCCCTGATGAATAAAAAGTGTGGCATCTCCTCCGTCATCCACGATTAAATCAGGACCGGAACCGTCCGACCAAGTAAGGGCTTGCTCGGTACACCACCAATATTCCTCAAGTGTTTCTCCCTTCCACGCAAAAACCGCTGCCAATTTTTTTTTGGCTACTGCCGCCGCTGCATGATCCTGCGTGGAAAATATGTTACATGACGCCCAGCGAATATCCGCACCCAGCTCTTTAAGCGTTTCAATAAGCATCGCTGTTTGTATTGTCATGTGAAGACTGCCTGTTACTTTCATGCCCCGGAGAGGTTTTTTCCGGCCGTATTTTTTCCTAACGGCCATTAGCCCCGGCATTTCATTTCTGGCCAGTTGCATCTCTCTTTGTCCCAACGAGGCAATATTTATATCGGCTATTTTATAGTTCAAGGATTTATCTGTTTCCAAAAAAGCCATACCGTTTCTCCATAGATTTTCTTGCTGTTCTATCTGACCGCTCTTTTCAGTTCATCAGTCCTGTCCGTTTTTTCCCAAAGATAACTTTTATCCATAAATAACGTTCTGGGTATCCTTTTATATATATCCGCTTTCAGTAAATCAAATGTCTCAATCATTCCCCTAGGAGTCAAATCAAAAGTTTCGTTTACGGCCGCAGCTATCTTTTCATCGGTTACCTTTCCTGTATCAAAAGTATTGACATAAATGGATATCGGCTTAGCAATACCTATGGCATAAGCGAGCTGTACCGAGCATTTTGTCGCCAGCCCTGAAGCGACGATATTTTTTGCCACATAGCGCGCACCAAAGGCCGCAGAGCAATCAACTTTCTCAGGCGTTTTGTTAACAATTGATCCGCCTCCCAGCTGGGCTCCCGGATAACCACCATATAATTGTACGACTAATTTGCGGCCAGTAACTCCTGAATCCGCAGCAGAGCATGAGTTCACGGCGTTCCATTCACCGGTTGGATTAAAAATAAATTTTGTGTCTTTATCAATCCATTTATTCAAGCAATCGAAAGCAATTTGACGCGCCTGGTCTTCAATAGACGAACGATATTTTTCCGGCACCTGTCGGTAATCAATCGCATTGGACATTAAAACCGTTGTTACCCTTTTAGGGCGCCAGTTTTGATCGTAATCGACGGTTACCTGACCTTTTCCATCAGGAGCAAAGATAGGATTGCCGCAATTTTCAAAAGCCCGCATCATGGTATTCACCAGAACATATGGAAGCGGCAATAGTTCTGGCGTCTCATCACAGGCAAAACCGTAAATGATTCCCTGATCTCCGGCGCCAATCTCTTTATACTTGCCCAAATCAGCCCTTGTTCCAATATTTATGTCCGGCGATTGCGGAATAATAGCATTAAATACGCCCATGGAGTCGCCGTTCAGCCCCAATGCACAATCCTTATAACCAATATTTAATACTGTTTGACGTACCGTTTTTTCAATATCGACATAAACTCTTGTCGATACTTCCCCTCCGACGACACAAAGTCCCTTGCCTAAAAATACTTCGATTCCGCAATGCGGCATAGTATTTATATCCATACCTATTTTAGTTTCTTCTTCCAGTATCCTAGAAATAATATTAGAAGCTATCGAATCTGATACTATATCAGGATGTCCTACTTTCACGCTTTCCGAGGTAATCTGCATGCCAACTCTCCCTATCTTTTTTTAAAAAATTCATAACACGGATGATGCCCTTAACACATATACACATTTTAGTTAACTTAATTTTTTACTTTTGATTTTATTGTCAGTGAAATTTGAAAAATTTAATTAAACACAACTATTATATCATTATGTTAATGATACCAATATAATTTGTTGCCTCCGGGCCCGTAATCATGGAAAAGGAGATTTATCTTACTTTTTTTATTTCGTTTTTACCGTCAACTAAAACACACTTGGGTTTCCAACCCTGCGTCTCTTTTTCATCCGCTGCAACATATGAAGCAATAATAATTAAGTCCCCTTTAGATACCTTACGCGCCGCAGCGCCATTCAAGCAAATTGTCCCGGAGCCTTTTTTTGCCTTTATCGCGTAAGTGGTAAATCTTTCACCGTTCGTTATATTGTATATGGCTACCTTTTCATAAGGCACTATGTCTGCCGCCTCCAAAAGCATTTCGTCGATAGAAATGCTCCCTTCATAATGCAAATCTGCATCGGTGACCGTTGCGCGATGAATTTTCGATTTCAGCATAAATCTTTGCATCTTTTTAATGCTCCTTATTTCTGTCAATGCATTATATTTTTTCGCCAAAAACGTGGTTATCGATGAGTCTCGTTTTGGCAACTTTTACAGCCAAGGCAATGAAATCGCCCTTTCCTACTTTGTCCACATCCTTAATTGTTTCCGTGTCACATATTTTCACATAATCAATATCGGTATAAGGTGCCTGACTGATTATTTTTTTCACTTGGCTGATTATTTTGGAGGATTCTCTTTCTCCCTGATCATATAGTTCCTGCGCCAATTTTAAAGAAGCAATTAGTGCAAGCGCGGACGGCCGTTCTTCTTCTTTCAGGTAAACGTTCCGTGAACTCATGGCTAATCCGTCCGCTTCGCGTACGGTAGGCAATCCTACTATTTCCAAATCCATATTCAAATCAGTGACCATTCTTTTTATTGTAATGTACTGTTGATAATCTTTCTTGCCAAAAACAGCAATATGGGGTTTAACTATATGGAAAAGTTTTGCACAGATAGTCGTCACGCCGCGGAAATGAACAGGACGAGATAAACCGCAAAGATTCTTAGTCACCTCTTCTACATCCACATATGTTTGATATCCCCTGGGATACATTTCCTCATTGGATGGATAAAAAATCACGTCCACACCAACATCTTGCGCCATCTTTGCATCACGTTCAAAATCCCGCGGATATTTTGACAGGTCTTCTCTTGGTCCAAACTGTGTCGGATTGACATAAATACTCACAGCCAAAAAATCGGCCATTTTTTTTGCCTCTCTCATAAGAAATAAATGGCCTTCGTGAAAATATCCCATCGTCGGCACAAAGGCAATTTTTTTGCCTTCAAGCCTAAACCTCTCTGAATAAATTTTCATTTCTTTTGCAAATTCAATAATTTTCATTATTAAAACCAAAAGAGCCTCTCGTCGCTAGACGAGAGGCTCTGTATTAGTTACTTTCTTGCATGCTTCCTTCCGTCCCGGTCCTTTCGGATCCAAGCGTTTTCAAGTATTAATTACCATTTTTTTACTTTTGTCAAGAAAAATATATCAACGTATTAGTATATTTTATTCCTCTTTTTGATAATATTTCTATTTTACGATTAAAATTTGTCCGGGAATAATCTTTTCGTCAGAAAGATTATTCAATTCTTTAAGTTTGACCACGTCAATATTATTCTTAACTGCGATTCGGTAAAGATTGTCACCCTTTGTAACTATATATTTGTCCGTACTCAAAGCGGCTATATCATCAGTTGTTAACACTTCTTTATCTTTTATTTTTAATTGCGCCAATTGCTCACTCGAATCATTATTTTTTGTATTTGACCCATTACTGCCCTTTATTCTTAACAATTGCCCAACATAAATTTTATCCGATTGCAGATTATTTAATTCTTTAATCTGCGCGACGGAAACATTGAAACGTTTGGCAATAATTTGCAAAATATCGCCTTTTTGAACACGGTATTGCCCTGACGGATTAACCTTCATATCCACAGAACTTTTTGAAGATGAACTTCTAGAATACCTGTGATGCCCAGATAAAGGAATACTCAATGTCCTTCCAGCAATCAGCATACTATTAGTGCGCATATTGTTATGTGCCCTTATAGTCGAAACTGAAACCCCATACCTTCTGGAAATAGAAGAAAGCGTTTCGCCGCTTCTCACTCGGTGCCGAACAATTGATGTTTTGGCGGCAAGGCTCGGTTTTTCAGCTATTGGAATTTCATTAGATACCATTATGAATTTATCTAAACAATCCTTAGGAATCCTGAGCTCATATTCTCTGTCCGGCGTCATTTTATGTCTCAGTTCCGCATTAAGTAAGGTTATCGATTCTTCAGACACTTCCAATCTTGCCGCCACATCCTGCAGTTTCATCATTTTATCAACTTTAACAGTCTGAAAAGAAAAATATGATTCCGCAGGTTCCGGCAAATCAAAACCAAATTTTTTTGGATCTTTAATTATATGTAATGTGGCCAGAAACCTGGGAACGTAACGGGCCGTTTCTCGGGGCAAAAGATTATACAAGTCCCAAAACCGATCAAAATAATTTACTTTCTGTGATGATATGACTCTCAATATTCTTCCTTCACCGCAATTGTAAGCCGCCAACACTGTAAGCCAATCTCCAAACATGGAGTGTAATTCCTTTAAATAGGCAATTGCCGCTTGAGTTGATTTCAGCGGATCCATTCGTTCATCAATCCATTCATCACGAGTAAGTCCGAATTTATAGCCTGTCGATGGTATAAACTGCCACAAACCAAGAGCGCGGGCTTTAGACAACGCATTTATCTTATATCCGCTTTCCACCAACGGCAGCCAAAAAAATTCTTCCGGGATACCGGCCATTTTCAACTCTTTAATAATTACGTCCCTATAGATTCCCGAGCGCTGGTAAGAAGAAATAAAAAATTCTCTCTCCGGTCCTTGAAATGCTCGGATCTCACGTTCTATCGCTTCATTCATTTGTAATGGAATTTCTCCCGCCTTACCCCTTGTCACGGATTGTTGAGCTGAGTAAACAGCCATAATTCGTTTGGAAATCAACAGGCGCAAGTCATCTTTTTGCCGGGATACTTCAGCATTACCGTTCACCGCAAGTAGCAATGCATACGCTCTGTCTAAAGTATCAATGGTATTTTCCACGTCATCATCATCCCAGAACGCATCCGCCTCCTCCAGTAAGTCCAATATTCCTTCCATCATTTCCTGTTCTTCTTCAGATTTGGCGTCCTGTTGGGTGTCACCTGCTTTAGATAATACATCAAATTCTCCGTTACTCTGTTCCTGAACATTTTTCCCTTGAGATACTAATCCGTTTTGCCGTTCCAGGGTTTGATCTAAATTCTGCCCATGCTTTTTAGAGCCGTCATTTTTATTGACAGCCACCTGGGTCATACACGCGGAAAAAATGAGCACTATACAAAACGAGAAAAAACAAACAGCGAATCGATATACTTTTCTTACCATGAACCAGCCTCTCTCTTTTTTCATACCAGCAATAATGATTTATTATACTTTTATAACATATTTCCCACTTTTTCTCTAAAATAATTTAAGTTTTTTAAATATTTTTTTAGGACAGGCTGAGTTAATCGTTATTAACCTGTTTGCAACTGCTAGACATGTTCATAAGGTAAGCTTTTATAAAAACGTCAATATCGCCATCCAATACTCTACTGGCGTCTCCGACTTCCAAATTTGTCCGATGATCCTTTACCATTTTGTACGGGTGCAATATATACGATCTTATCTGGCTTCCCCAAGCAATGTCTTTTTTAGATTTATTCTCCTCGCTTATCTTTTCATTTTTCATCTGCACTTCCCGTTCATACAGCCTCGATTTCAGATATTTCATCGCCATTGCCTTGTTTTTGTGTTGCGAGCGTTCATTTTGGCACTGAACAACAATCCCCGTAGGCAGGTGAGTTATCCTTACTGCCGAATCAGTTTTATTGACGTGCTGACCTCCTTTGCCACCCGAACGAAAAGTATCAATACGTAAATCTTCATCATTAATTTCAATTTTTATTTCATCATCGATTTCCGGATAAACAAATACGGACGCAAATGATGTATGACGCCTGGCACCGGCATCAAACGGAGAAATTCTAACCAGTCTGTGAATCCCTATTTCTGCCTTAGCGTAGCCATAGGCATAAGAACCTTCCACAGTGAAGGAAACACTTTTAACACCTGCTTCATCCCCTGGCAGTAAATCTATAACCTTAGTAGCAAATTCTTTCTTTTCCGCCCAGCGCAGATACATGCGTAAAAGTATTTCTACCCAATCCTGCGCTTCTGTTCCTCCAGCGCCGGCATGAATCGAAATGATGGCACTCAATGGGTCCTGTTCGCTAGAGAGCATCATTCTCAATTCTTCCTGGCTTACAACTTCTTCAAGCCCTTCAATCTCTGCCACTATGTCTTGCATCACTATCTCGTCCCTTTCCTGTAAAGCTAGTGCCCAAAGATTTTCTATATCAGTTATTTTATGATTGATTTTTTTCCACCTGTCCAACGAGTCGGCAATCTTTGTTTTTTTCTGGAGTACTTCCCGCGCATTATTTGGATTATCCCAAAAATCTTTTCTTAAAGAGAATAATTCCAAATCTTTAATTTTCAGCTCTAATTCACAGACGTCAAAGGCATTCTCCCATATATTTAATCCTCTGTTTCAAGTTATTTATCGTTTCTTGAATGTTTTCGATCATCATTTTTTAACCTCCTTACCCGCGTACCATACAATACTGAAAAAAATAAATAAAAAGCAAAATGCCACAAATATATCGCCCCACCGCTCGTAAAATGTCTCTACCCTTAAAAATTTCACGTTCCCTTTTACCGCGCCCGTCTCAAAAATTCCAGTTTTTGCAATTATTTTACCACAAGGGTCAATAATTCCCGAAATTCCCGTATTAGCCGCCCGCACCAGATACAGTCTTGTTTCAACAGCACGAAAAAACACCATAGAAAAATGTTGATAAGGCGCCGAAGTCGGTCCGAACCAGGCATCGTTTGTAATATTTACCAGTAAATCTGCCGCTTGCCTCTTATACGCTCTAGAGGCATGTGGCAGAATTCCTTCGTAACAAATCAAAACACCTATTTTCCTGTCCCCCATTATCAAGGGACGGTAAGAAGTCCCGGCACTAAAATCACCCACCCCCGCCGTAAGCTTCTTGATAAAAGGAAATAAATCTCTCAACGGCACATACTCACCGTAAGGGACAAGATGCACCTTGTCATACCTGCCCTTCAACGCACCATCTGGAGAAAGCAAATAAGCGCTGTTGAAAAAAGATGTATATCGATTTTTAGGTATGTAACTTACCGCTCCAAAAACGAACCAGGATTGCACTTCTCTGGGCAAATTATTTACCCGCTTTTGTAAATCACCTTCGTCCCGATAATTAAAAGGCAAGGCGGTTTCCGGCCATACAAGCAATCCTCCCGCCGCAGGTGAATTAAGCAAGGATAGCTCAAGATAATTATTTAATATTTTTTTCTGAAAAAATTCATTCCATTTAATCGATTGATCTACATTTCCTTGAATAAGAGATACTTCCACACCTTGCGCGCTGGTCATTTTTTTTTGCACATGGGATATACGAAAATATCCATACAGGTAAACAAAGCATAAAACCAGAAATACAACGGTAGCCGAAATGAACACCTTTTTTGTTCTTTGTGTCAGCAACATAAATATTGCCGCATTGACACAAACAATTATAAAAGATAATCCAAAGATCCCGAACACATCTGCAAATTGAATAAAATAAAAATTCAAATATTGCGAGTAACCGAGATTTTCCCATGGAAATCCAGTAAATAAATATGATTTTAAATATTCCAAAGATACCCACAGCGCTGGCGCCACCAAGCAAAGAAAATTTTTATTCTGAAAAAAATAAACGCCTGCCGCAAATAACGCAAGGTAAACGCTTAAATAAAAGTTCAGAAACAACATGATAATAACGCCCATGTATACAGGGAGGTAGCCGTAATTCACCACTACATAAGTAATCCAGTAAATAATCCCTGCATACCCTACTACCCCGGCAATGAAGCCTAGAGTAAAGGCTCTACGTATGGATGGCGCACGATAAACAGCAAAAAACAGCGGGACCAATGCAAACCATGCTATGGCGCCAAAGCCATATTGGGGAAAGGATAAAAACAAAAACAAACCACTGATAACGGCTAAAATGATCTCGTTACGCTCTAGATAATTTTTTATATCGGAAAGCAATTTGGCGGCAGTGGCAGTTATTTTCTTATTCATTTCTCGCCACCGGTATCAATTTTTTTATTCTAACCTTTTTAATGCTGCGCTCATCCGCACTTTCGATAGTTATATCCAGATCTTGTATCCTGTATTTTTCCCCGATTAGCGGAATTCTTTTTGCCGTATTCAAAATCATTCCACTGAGTGTCTCATATCTTCCTTTTTCCAAATGGATATTTAAATACTCTTCTATTTTTTCAATTTCCGTTCTGCCCTCCATCACCACTGAACCGTCTGTTGAAGGGAACACGTCTTTTGCCGCAGCACCCATTTCATGCTCATCTTGAATCTCCCCAACAATTTCTTCTAAAAGATCTTCCAGAGTCACCAGACCCGAGGTTCCGCCATACTCGTCAATAACTATGGCCATGTGCTTTTTATTTTCCTTAAATTCGTAAAACAATAAGTGCGTATTCTTCGTTTCGGGAATATAATAGGGTTTGGTCAGCTGAGTTAGTATATCTTCCTTTGACATATCTTTTGACCAGAATTTAAGCAAATCTTTCACATTCAAAATTCCGATAATATTGTCTATAGTACCCTGATAAACAGGTATGCGCGTGTGCCTGGATTCGGTTGCCTGTTCAATTATTTCCTGTTCCGTCGCCTCTGTGCTTACGGCAATTATTTCCGTTCGCGGAATCATTATCTCACGAACAAGAATATGAGTAAAATCCAGAATGTTTTCAATCATTTCCCGTGAAGAGGAATCCACCATTCCGGTTTTTTGCGCTTTATTCAGCGTTTTGACAATTTTCTTTTTCATATATTTATGATCGCGCCAAAAAAATAGGGGTGAAGTGATTTTCATAATCAAACTTATAAACTTTACAGTCTTCTTAAATATTCTCGTTTTATTTTAATTAAATCTTTTGCTATGATTAAATAATTTCTCATGTGAATATTTTCTCTCTTTTTGCCGCGGCACATATACTCTTACAGGCAAGTAACTTGATACATGATTGGAAACAAAATTCCCGGTTTCCACATCTAATAAATCAAACTTAGCTCATCTTCTTAAGCTTGTTCATATCATCAATAGATTTTTAAAATTTTTTTGGCGTCGGCATAGGTTGATATTTTTTAATCTCTGGAATATTTTCTTTTATGAAGGCAATTTCTTCTTCCAAACGTTATCGGGACACCAGCAAAGCTTCGCTGTCACATAAAAACACTTTTTCTGACGCTTTGCATCCCCGATTTTTAATTACTTTGACGGGTTTTATTCTAAACTCTTTATACCGATATATTCCGCGAAAGTTGTATTTATTATAGAAACACCCAACGGCTAGTTGCAGTAAAAAACCACCAGCTTTACTTGGCGTTCTGATGATAAACCCTCCATAATCCATATGACTTTTTTTTGCTTTTTTTGTCTTAAACACAAAAAAACATTATCTTAATGATATTTAAAAAGCAAGTTGCTGAATAAAAAAGGGGGAGCTGCTTTTAAGCTGACTCCCCCTTAAATTTCTGGCGGGGCCGATGGGACTTGAACCCACGCCCTCCGGCGTGACAGGCCGGCGTTATAACCAACTTAACTACGACCCCCAAAAAAATATTTTATCCCCTGTTTTTATTTTCTTTTTCAATGGTAGGCGGAACAGGACTCGAACCTGTGACATCCACGGTGTAAACGTGGCGCTCTCCCAGCTGAGCTACCCGCCCGCAATCGCCCAAAAACAGTCTGTGGCTTCTAGCAACATTGACATTCATTGTCAAGTTATAAAAAACAGTACTGTTTTTTAATTCACAGACTGTGAAGCAACCGGCATATCCGAGGAAACTTTTTCGCCGAAATCTTCGTCGTCTTTTTCAAATGCTATTTTTAAAACCTCATCTATGTGTTCCACAAAAATTATTTTCAACGCATTTTGTACGTTTTGAGGAACTTCAACCAAGTCTTTTTCATTGTCCTTGGGGATAATAACCTCTTTAATGTTGCCACGATGAGCGGCAAGAATTTTTTCTTTCAATCCCCCTATCGGTAAAACCCTTCCCCGCAAAGTAATTTCTCCGGTCATCGCTAAATCGGCACGAACTTTTTTCTTCATTAGGGCCGATGCAATTGATGTAGCCATGGCTATTCCCGCGGAAGGTCCATCTTTGGGGATTGCTCCCTCCGGAACATGCACATGTATATCTACTTTCCTATAGAAATTCTTTCCCAGACCGAATCGTTCTGCACGAGCGCGAATATAGGTTAAAGCCGCCTGAACCGATTCCTGCATGACATCACCCAGTTTCCCCGTCATAACCATCTTACCAGTACCTTCCATGATAGACGCCTCAATCGCTAAAAGCTCTCCGCCCACTTCCGTCCAAGCCAATCCTATCGTTAATCCTATTTGATTTTTCCCTTCCGTTTCACCATGCCGATATTTAGGAACACTTAAATATTTTGGAATGGATTTTGATGTAATCACTATTTTCTTGTCTTTTTTGCCATTGCTCACAATTTCTTTGGCTACCTTACGACAAATAGATGCTATTTCGCGCTCCAAATTTCTCACGCCTGCTTCCCTCGTGTACTGACGAATAATTCTCAATAACGCACCTTTCGTTATTTCGATATTTTCAGGCTTCAAGCCGTTAGCTTCCATCTCCTTCGTCACAAGAAATTTTTGCGCTATATTTAGTTTTTCCTGTTCGGTATAACCGGCAATTCTGATGACTTCCATACGATCCTGTAACGGCGCCGGTATTGTCTGCAAAACATTTGCTGTGGTGATAAACATGATATCCGACAAATCATAATCCAGATCCAGATAGTTATCATTGAAGGCAAAGTTTTGTTCCGGGTCAAGAACTTCCAAAAGAGCCGAAGAAGGGTCACCGCGAAAATCTGAGCTAAGCTTATCAACCTCATCCAGACAAAACACGGGATTATTGGAACCCGCCTTTTTTAAAGACTGGATAATTTTCCCCGGCATTGCTCCAATGTAAGTGCGCCGATGGCCACGTATTTCCGCTTCGTCACGCACACCGCCCAAAGAAATACGTACAAACTTTCTATTTGTCGCTCTAGCCACTGATTTAGCGATTGATGTCTTTCCGACGCCCGGAGGACCAACAAGACACAAAATCGGCCCTTTATTTTTTTCCACCAATGACTGCACGGCCAAATACTCAATGATACGTTCCTTAACTTTTTTTAACCCGTAATGGTCTTCCTCAAGTATAGATTCTGACTCCTTCAGCGTGTACTTGTTTTCTGTTTTTTCCGACCAGGGCATATCCAAAATCCATTCAATATAATTTCTAACCACTGTGGCCTCAGCGGACATGGGCGCCATCATTTGCAGTTTTTTTATTTCCTGTCGGACTTTTTTCGTCGCTTCTTCCGACATCTTTTTCTGTTTTAAGCGCTTTTCAAGTTCTGCAATTTCATTACGGAAATCGTCTTTTTCCCCCATTTCTTTCTGAATCGCGCGCATTTGTTCATTGAGGTAATAATCTTTCTGTGTCTTTTCCATTTGCTTTTTGACGCGCCTTTTGATTTTTTCTTCCACTTGCAGTATTTCTATTTCAGAAAGAAGCAAAGAATAGATCGCTTCCAGTCGTTCGCTAATATTGAAAATTTCAATAATTTTTTGTTTATCTTCGAGCTTCACGTTAATATGAGTAATAACCACATCGGCAAGCTTCGAGGGATCTTCAATGGCCACAATTGTGCCCATCATTTCCAAATGAACTTTTTTGCTCAGTTTCAGATAGAGTTCAAAGGATTCCTTGATACTGCGCATCAGCGCCTGTTTTTTAATCTCATCCCGATCATCAACATCTTCGATTTCCCTAACTGATACCAGGAAAAAATCGTTATTGGGCAAATATTCTTTTATTACGCCGCGTGTTTTCCCTTCTACAAGCACCTTTACCGTCCCATCGGGCAAACGCAAAAGTTGTATAATTATCCCTATTGTTCCAACAGTATAAATATCGTCCTGAACAGGATCGTCTTTTTTGGCATTTTTCTGCGCAACCATGAAAATGCCTTTCTCATATTTCATCGCCGATTCTAACGCGGCAATCGATTTTTCCCGTCCAACAAACAAAGGCACAATCATGTGCGGGAAAACCACCACATCCCTCAACGGCAAAAGAGGAATCTCTACCATTTTGCCTTTATCCATATTTTCATTTCCGTTAAACATAAACTTCCGTATTCTTAAGCTGTTTTCGATTTTGATTCGTAAATTAAAATCGGCCTTTCTTTTTTTAAGACCACTTCTTCATTAATCACGCATTCTTTGATATCCTGCTGCGAGGGGATATCATACATCACTTCCAGCATGGTGTTTTCCAATATGGAACGCAAACCGCGCGCTCCTGATTTTCTTTCCATCGATAATTTGGCCACCGCACGCAGCGCGCCATCGGTAAATTTTAAATTGACATTTTCCAAAGCAAACAATTTTTTGTATTGTTTAATAATCGCGTCTTTCGGCTCAACCAAAATACGGATTAAAATCGATTCATCCAAATCATCCAATGTCGCGATAACAGGCAAACGACCGATGAATTCAGGTATTAGACCGAACTTTAACAAATCTTCCGACCTTGTTTCGGCAAGCAATTCTCCTGATCTTTTTTCTTTTTTGCTCTTTATCTCCGCTCCAAAACCCATCGCATTGACACCAAGACGTTTGGCGATGATGTTTTCTAGGTCATTGAACGCTCCGCCGCAGATGAACAATATATTAGTCGTATCCACCTGAATAAATTCCTGCTGGGGATGCTTACGACCCCCTTTGGGAGGAATATTGGCCATTGTACCTTCCATTATTTTTAGAAGTGCCTGTTGCACACCTTCACCGGAAACATCCCTAGTTATAGAAGGATTACCGGATTTTTTGGCGATTTTATCGATTTCATCAATATAAACAATACCCTTAGAAGCACGGGCAACATCATAATCCGCATTTTGCAGCAGGCTTAAAATAATGTTCTCAACATCTTCACCCACATAGCCCGCTTCTGTCAATGTTGTGGCATCGGCGATGGTAAAAGGAACATTGAGAAATTTTGCCAATGTTTTCGCCAGCAGTGTTTTGCCCGAACCGGTAGGGCCAATCAAAAGCACATTACTTTTTTGGATTTCAATCCCGTCAGGATCCGCTCCCGATAGCAACCTTTTGTAATGATTATAAACCGCGACCGATAAAATTTTCTTTGTTTTCTCTTGGCCAATTACATAATGATCTAAATATTTCTTAATTTCCTTCGGTTGCAGGAGACCGCCTTGAGAATCCTTCGCTACCGCTTTATCTTCCTCTTCTTCTATAATATAACGACAAAGCTCAATACATTCATCACAGATATACGCAGTTGGACCGGCGACCAGTTTCCTTACTTCGCTTTGTGTTTTTCCGCAAAATGAGCAAAAAAGTATTCCCTGAATTCTATCGTCCTTACCTTTTTTAATCATTTATTCTCCTTTTTTCCGCTTATCGTGGTTGCGTCAGGTCTCCTGACTATAATATTATCAATTATACCATATTCTTTGGCTTGTTCACTATTCATGAAATAATCGCGTTCCGTATCGTTTATTACTTTAGCAAGCGGTTTCCCTGTTAATTGCGAAAGTATTCTGTTTAACTCGTCTTTTAATCTCAATATTTCTTTGGCTTGTATATCAATATCGGTTGCTTGTCCCTGAAAGCCACCCAGCGGTTGATGAATTAAAATCCGCGCATGTGGCAGAGCAAATCTTTTACCCTTTTTCCCGGCCGCGAGCAATATTGCCGCCATGCTGGCTGCCTGTCCCATACACACAGTAGATATTGGCGATTTAATATACTGCATTGTGTCGTAAATAGCTAATCCAGAGCTCACATGGCCTCCTGGAGAATTTAAGTAAAAAAATATTTCTTTATCCGGATCTTCTGACTCGAGATAAAGCATCTGGGCCACAACAAGGTTCGCGATATTGTCATCGATGGCCGTGCCGAGGAAAACAATCCTATCTTTTAACAATCGTGAATAAATATCAAAAGCTCTCTCGCCTCGGCCGTCTTGTTCCACAACCATTGGAATTAAATTCAACTTTTTACCTCCACCCCATATATTCCCTCTTTTTCTATAGTCTTAATATTGGCACTTTGGACAATAAAGTCAAATACCTTTTTTTGTGTTAAATCCAGCTTAAGATTTTCCATTTTTTCTTCGTTTTCGTATCCTTTTTTTATTAATTCGTAATCTTTTCCGTATTTTGCCGCTAATTGACGGATGTGTTCGTCCGCATCGGCTGTTTCCACTATAATTTTTTCCTTTTCAGCTATTTTTTTAAAAAGCAAAAATGCCTTAACCTCCTTTGTTGCTTCATCTTTGAAATTATCCCGCATATTAAGACAAAGCTCAGTTGCGCTTTTCTCATCCATACCGGCAGAAGTCATTCTCCGTACCATGTCCGCCATCATATAAAATATTTGACGTTCGACAAGAGATGAGGGAACATCGAATTCGTTAACTTGCAACAGTTTCTCCGTAATTTTATTTTGCAGATTCGTTTCCGTAAGACGTGCGGCTTCTTCTTCCAGTGATTTTCTTATATCGCTTTTTAGATCTTCCAAAGAATTATACTTTTCAAAATTTTTAATAAAATTTTCATCTAGCGCTGGCATCCTTTTCTCTTTTAGGCTTTTTACAGTGACATCAAAGAAAACGTTTTTCCCGGCATATTTCTTTTCCCGGTAATCTTCCGGGTAGGTCACTTTAATCGTTTTTGTCTCTCCTTTTGTCATATCGATTAACTGTTCTTCGAACCCGGGAACAAATCTTTTTGATCCGATTTCCAAAAAATAATTTTCTGCTTTTAATTCTGCTGATGATTCCCCTTCGCATATACCAGCAAAATCAATGACGACAAAATCACCCTGTTGAACTTTACGATCATCTGTTACTTCTTCCATCGTCGCAAACATCTGTCTTATTTCGCTAATTTTCTTTTCCATATCGCTACTAGTAACCAGAATTTCCTCCTTTTCCAATTCCATAGCTGTATAGCCTCGAGGCTCGAATTCTGGTTCTATTTCAAAAGAAGCAGAAAAAGAAAAAACGGAATTCTCTTTTAACCCATCCTGAGTAATTTCAGGCCGCGAAAGAGCGGTTATTTTATTTTCTTCAAGAGCCTGCCAATAATATTTGTTAATTATATTATTCATGGTCTCCGTGTGAGCATGTTCTTTGAAATGTGTCTCAAGCACTTTGCGCGGTACTTTTCCCTGGCGGAAGCCTTTAATTTTCGCCTGTCTGCCTACTTCTCGATATACTGAATCCAGTTCGGTTTTCACTTCTTCCCACGGCACTTCGAAAGATATTTTTTTCCTGACCGGACTCAGTTCTTCCATTTTTATAGTCATCTGACTCACCATAATTTCTCCTTAAACTGCTACTATTTTCATGGTGCGAGAGAGGGGATTTGAACCCCTATCCGCTAAGGCGGGCTGGATCCTAAGTCCAGTGCGTCTGCCAATTCCGCCACTCTCGCCTGGAAATTTGTCGACATATATGCACTACCGACTAAATTGTCAACGCGGATTATAATACTTAAATCGGATAAAAAAGACATCCTCGCCAATTATTTATTTTATTATCATCTTTTATGCAAGATAAAATGCTACCCTCGCATCGGCCATTTTAACAATAATGATTTTGACATTATGAATCATTCAATGTATAAAAAGAACAAAAAGATTATTGCCTTCAAAATGAATAATAAATTAATCCGACTGCTGCTGTTTGAAGACAATCCCGGCGACGTCAGACTCATCCGTGAACAGCTTATCGGTGTCCATGATCGTTTTGAGCTCCACTGCGCTGAAAGCTTAGCCAAAGGACTCGACTTCCTGGATACTAATAATATAGACGCCGTGCTGTTGGATTTAGAATTACCCGACAGTCATGGTCTGAATACCATTAAACTGGCATTGGCAAAAAATTCTTCTCTCCCGATTATTGTGTTAACTGGCCTGGATGATGAAAATATCGCCGTTGACGCGGTTCGATGCGGTGCGCAGGATTATCTAATAAAGGGTTCTGCCGGCGTCACCATGCTTTCCAAAATTATCCGTTATGCTATAGAAAGGAAAAACGCCGAAAAAGAATTAAAGTCATCGTTGGAAAAACTCAGTCGAGCCTTAAGCAGTACGATTAAGGCAATGGCAATGACCGTAGAAATCAGGGATCCTTACACTGCCGGCCATCAAAAACGCACTTCTAATCTTGCTCGTGCCATTGCCGAAGAAATGCACCTCGATTCACAAAGAATAGAAGGCGTTCAGTTGGCAGGGATGATTCACGACATAGGCAAAATATCCATTCCTGCTGAAATACTAGGCAAACCTTGCCTGCTTTCATCGCTGGAACTAAGCTTGATAAAAGTCCATCCTCAGATTGGTCACGATATTTTAAAAGAAATAGACTTTCCCTGGCCAATCGCCCAAACTGTATTGCAGCATCACGAAAGACTCGATGGAAGCGGTTATCCGGCTGGATTAAAAAACGACGAGGTCATACTGGAAGCCAAAATTCTTGCTGTTGCCGATGTAGTGGAAGCAATAACTTCCCATCGTCCATATCGCCCCGCACTTGGAATTAAGAAAGCGATAGCAGAAATCAACAGGGAGCAAGGAACTCTTTATGACCATGTTGTGGTAGAAAGTTGTCTCAAATTATTCCAAGATAAAAACTACTTATTTTAGTTATTTTATCTTATGGCCGAAAAACCTACCTATGATGAACTTGTCAAAAAAATCGAACAACTGAGAAAAAAATGTGCTGAATACGCAGCCGTAGATGATCAATACCACAGGGCGGAAAGCGTTTACCGAACATTTTTTGAAAATAGCGGTGCGGCCACCATTATCATTGAAGACGATGGCATTATTTCTTTTGCCAATAAACAATTTGAAAAACTTTTTGCCGCCACAAAAAATAACATCGAAGGAAAATTAAAATGGCAAGACATCGTCCATAAAGATGATTTTGAATTTATCAGGCATTATCATATATTACGCCGTATTGACCCACAGGCCGCACCAGAAAATTATGAATTCAGAATGTTAAACAAACTGAAGGAAATGAAGTATATTGTCAACACTGAATCACTCATTCCGGAAACACAAAAAATAATCGCTTCTTTGATTGACCTCACAGAACGAAAAATGGCTGAACAATCACTAAATGAAAGCGAAGCCAAATATCGCGCCTTGTTCGAATCAGCAAGTGATACCATCGTTTTACTAGAGCGCCAACGTATGATTGACTGCAACCAAAAAACACTGGAAATGTTTCGCTGCACCCGCGAACAACTACTCGCCTCAAAAAAAGAAACATTTTGGCCGGAATTTCAACCAGACGGCAGGCGCACCTCCGATATTATCGAAAAGTATTTTCAATCCGCACTGAGCGGCAATACAACCACCTTTGAGATCCAACGTCTCCGCTACGATGGCTCCGCTTTTGATGCGGAAACCACATATACAGTGATAACCTTGAGTGGTAAAAAATATCTCCAAGCCATCATTAGAGACATCACTGAACGTAAAGCGACGGAAATAGCTCTAAAGGAAGGCGAGGCCAAATACCGGACTCTTTTCGAATCGGCAATTGATACCATCATACTAATTGACAATGAAACAATTGTGGATTGCAACTTAGCCGCTCTAAAAATGTTTGGGGCATCGCGCGAACAGCTTATTGGACAAAAAACATGGACATTCATGCCAAAATTTCAGCTTGACGGTCTTCCATCTAAAGAAACCGGCAAGGAAAAAACTCGTCAAGCCATAAAGGGTGAAATCCTTTTTTTGGAATGGCGCTTTCTCCGCTGTAATGGCAGTGAATTCGACGCGGAATTGACTTTCAATACAATAGACCTAAAAGGCAAAAAATATTTCCAGGCGATAATCAGAGACATTACCGAGCGCAAACAAGCAGCGGAACAAATGAAAAAACTAACGCAGGAACTAAAACGTTCCAATACTGATCTGGCTCAATTTGCCTATGTTGCCTCACATGATTTGCAGGAACCGCTCCGCATGGTAACGAGCTTTGTACAGCTCTTACAGCGACGTTATCAAGGCAAACTAGATAAAGATGCGGACGAATTTATTAGTTATGCGGTAGCCGGAGCCTCTCAGATGCAAAAACTTATTAACGATCTTCTGAAATATTCACGCGTGGACACACATGGGGAAAATATGGAACCGACCGATTGCAATACCGTTGTTACCCATGCTCTTTCCAATTTAAACAAAGCGATAGAAGAAGCGAAGGCCGTCGTTAACATCGATCATCTGCCCACGATTCAGGCCGATTATACCCAACTAGTCCAACTCTTTCAAAATTTAATAAGCAATGCCATTAAATATCATGGAGAAAAGCAACCGGAAGTTCTCATCCGGGCAACAGACAAAGGAGAATACTGGCTGTTTTCCGTACGCGATAATGGCATCGGTATAAAGAACGAATATTTTGGTAAAATCTTCGTGATTTTTCAAAGACTTCACAACAAAGATCAATACCCGGGCACGGGGATTGGTCTTTCCATATGCAAAAAAATCGTAGAAAGACACAACGGTCGTATTTGGGTGGAATCAAAGCCAGGAGTGGGTTCCACTTTTTATTTTACGATTCCCAAATAAAGTTATTCATTATGGCAGAAGGAAAAAAACATTTGATATTCTACTCATTGAGGACAATCCCGGTGATATCACTTTAATCAAGGAAGCTTTAAAAGAAGGACAAAATTCCATCAAACTTACCGTAATGGAAGACGGGGAAGAAGCTCTTGTCTGCTTGCGCAAACATGATAAATATAAAAACTTTCCACGCTCTGACATTATAGTGCTGGATCTTAACATTCCGCGAAAAGACGGACGTGACGTGCTGACCGAAATTAAATCAGACCCGGAATTAAAACACATACCCGTTTAATTTTTACCAGTTCAGAAGCGCCGCAAGATATCATTAACGCTTATAATATGCAGGCAAATTTTATATAACTAAACCGGTAGATTTAAAACAATACTTTGGTATAATAAAATTAGTTGAAGAATTTTGGTTAAAAACCGTTAAATTACCATGAAACGTATCCGTGACAATAAACCAATAAAAATTCTGCTGTTTGAGGACAATCCGGGTGATGTATGCCTGTTTCTGGAAACACTAAGGGAAATTCCTTCCACGCGTTATGAAACAATTCATGTTGACTCTCTTGCCCAAGGAATCCTCCTGCTCGATAAACAACACATAGACATCATCATCTTGGATTTAGGACTACCGAACAGCCATCATCTGGAAAGCTTAAAAAAGTTAAAATCATTAGAGCCTCGTATACCCATAGTGATACTGACCGGCAATGATGACGAAGAAACCGCCCTTTTTGCCGTCCAGCAAGGCGCCCAGGATTATCTCGTCAAACAAAAAATAAATGCGGATGCTTTATCACGCGCAATACATTATTCGATAGAAAGACAAAAACTTCAGGACAAATTGTTCAGCCTGGCGCTAATTGATTACTTAACAGGTCTATATAACCGTCGCGGTTTTTTCACATTGGCCGAACACCACCTGAAGCTCGCCGAACGCATGAATAAAAATTGTCACCTCCTTTTTTTAGATATCGACAATTTAAAAACAATAAACGATAATTATGGCCACTTTCAAGGCGACCTTTATCTTAAAAAAACCGCTGAAATATTAATCCATTCATTTCGTGACTCCGATATAATCTCGCGCATCGGCGGAGATGAATTTGTTGTCTTAATTCCCGACACCAGTACCCAAGGTGCACAGAATACCGTTTCACGTTTTCAGAACAATATCAATGAAGTTAATAAAAGAGAAGGGTTAAATCTTTCCGTAAGCGTTGGCATCGCTACTTTTTCCCCAAACACAAACCTTTCGTTGCAGGAACTGTTAAATAAAGCTGATAAAAATTTATACGACAAAAGAAGGAAGGAAAAAAATGGTCGGGGCGAGAGGATTTGAACCTCCGACCCTCTGAACCCCATTCAGATACGCTACCAGACTGCGCCACGCCCCGACAAAGAACTAAAGCGCTGCAGTCAATACCACCATTCCCCTTAGCGTGTCAAGGTTAAATAAGGTTAATTAATGTTCCCATCTGCTTTTTGTTTTTTACGGTAAGAGATACTTTTATTTATGTGATTTTCCCCCAAACGCTATGGCGTTTCGCCGCAAGGCAAACAATATTGCTTACCATTTCTCCATAACTCAGGCCAGCGGCCTGTGCTGCACAGGCCATGCTGGCATCCAAGCTTATGTCCGCATTGTGATTTACATCGAGAATGTAAAAAATACCGTTTCGGAGGCGAACATCAAAACGGGCATAATCTCGACAGCCTGTTACGCTATAAGCATCTTCGCATACTTTGTTCAACATATTTAACTCTTTTTTGCTCAACGGCGCCGGTACCAATGTTTCAATTTTTTCGTAATGCTTACTACCCGCTATAAATTTGGCTTCATAACTGCACAGACGCTCCTTGATATTTTTGAAATATGAAAAATCCATTTCCACGGCAGGAAGAACTTCCAATTTTTCGTTTCCCCAAACAGCAACATGAAATTCGCGACCGTCAACAAAATCTTCCATCAAAACCGGCTGTTGATATTTTTCGAGTATAACATCAATCCTTGCCTGCGCTTCCTCAGGTGATAACACGACGGAATCGGCATCAATTCCTTCAGAACAGTGTTCATTAACAGGTTTAATAATGGCAGGATATTTTTCCCAACGACAATCTGTTGGCTGCGTAAATAAGGCCCATTCCGGTGTAGGAATACCGGCCTGTCTTAGCATTTCTTTTACACGATTCTTGTCTTGAGACAAAAGCAGTTTTTGGGAATCAGCACCGGTAAAAATAAAACCTAACTTTTCCAGTTTCTCCGCCACCATCCATTCGCTATGAATAATTCCGGGCAAAATTTCACACCAGTTAAAAACGATATATTCATAAGGATCGAATTTGGATAATCTGTTTTCAAGATCGACATTCTCAATAGGCAAACAAATAGTGCGATGCCCAACTTCCTTGAGCGCCTGCCCCAACTGTTCAGATGCACACACCGCCTCTTTTTTTTCTTCTTCAGACCATTCCGGATTGATATTGTAAATTAAAATAACCGGAATTTTTCCTGGAACAACATTAACCGTCACCATTCACCTTTTCTGTTTCCTATTATATAAAAGCATTTACAAAATATTATTTACAAATCCCTCAGAACCAATGCTGCCACGAAAAAATAAATCAACAATCCGAGAATGTCCATTACAGAGGCAATCAAAGGATTGCTGGCTACCGCAGGATCAACACGCAGCCTTTGCAAAATCAAAGGCAGAACTATGCCAATAAGACTGGAAATCATAACAATGGCCACCATGGAAATGGAAACAATCATGGCAATTTGATATCCGCCTTTATAAAGCCCCAGCACCCAACTGGCTAAACCCATAGTTGTTCCCAAAAGCACACCGATGCCAATTTCTCTTAAAAAGGCCCACACCCATTGCCCTTCGCGAATATCACCCGTAGCCAAAGCGCGAATCATTAGCGTGGCGGATTGATTTCCCGTATTGCCTCCGGTTCCAATCAGAAGAGGGATGAAAAAAGCCAAGGCAATGGCGGATGTCAAAATATCCGTCTGTGCGGAAATGATGCCAGTGGTAATAACACTGATAAATAGAAGAACAGCCAGCCAGATAACTCTGTTGACGTATAGGGATAATGCCGATGATTCACGATAACTGGTTTTCAAGGGATTAATAGCGGCGGATTTTTGGAAATCCTCCGTCACTTCCTCGTCGGCAACATCGAATAAATCGTCAATAGTGATAATACCCAAGAGAATTCCGCTGGCATCCAGTACAGGCAAAGCTACAACATCATACCGTTTAATGAGCTGAACAGCTTTTTCTCGATCCTCGAAGGCAGAAACGCTAACCACGGATGTATCCATAATTTCTTCGACCTTATCACTGGGATTGGCCAGGATAAGCCTTCGCAAGCCCAGCACGCCTATAAGACGCCACCATCTGTCAGTCACGTAAATTACATTTGTCGTCTCGCTGTCCAAGCCTTTCTGTCTGATGTGAGACAAGGCTTCTTCCACCGTCCATTCCGGTCGTACCGCCACATAATCGGGCGTCATAAGACGACCGACACTTTCTTCCGGATAGCCCAGTAACTGCAAAGCCTCTTTTCGGTCCTCTGATGATAGCAGCGTTACCATTTTCTGAATGGCCTGACCGGGTAATTCTTCGAGAAATTCCGTCCGGTCATCAGGTGGCATACCCGCCAAAATCGCTCGGGTTTCATCTTCAGTAATAGACTTGAGAACATCCTGCTTCAGTTTCGCATCAAGATAGGAAAATACCTCGGCAAGTATATTTTTCGGCAGCAGCCGCAAAATTACGATACGCTGCGATTCATCTATCTCCGTAATCAAGTCAGAAATATCCGGCGGCGGAATCTCTAAAAGCAACTCTTTCAGCTCCAGCCAGTTCTTCTGGGCAAACAATTCCTTAATCTCGGGAAGGAAAAGCTTCAACATTTGCATTGTCATATCCCTTGCACCATAGTTTCTTCATTTTGCATGCCATTTGAGCATGTTTTAAAGCATCTTTCCGTCTTTGTCCATTGCTGTTTTTAAAATACAGCGCCAGTTATTTTGCCTATCTAAAACGCTGCAACGATAAACATTTGTAAGATTCGTTTTTATTGTGCTTCATAATTTGCCATTTGCGAGATTATAAGGATGCTAATATTTTTCTCCTTTGCTGTTCACCATGGGCACGAATCGAACCGGAAGAATCTCGCGCGCAATAAGCCGACCTTTTGTCTTCGTCAATATCACAAGATGCTGCACTCCCGCTTTTCCTACAGGAATCACCATTTTTCCTTCTTCCTTGAGCTGATCCGCCAGTGGCTGAGGAACGCTGACAGGTGCGCAGGTGACAATAATGGCATCAAAGGGTGCCGCCTCCGGCCAGCCTTTATATCCATCACCTATTTTTACGTGTACGTTTTTATAAAGCTCCGACAAAATCTTTTGCGCCTGTTTGCCTAGTTTTTCAATAATCTCAATAGTATAAACATCCTTACATAACTCAGCCAGGATGGCGGCCTGATAGCCAGAACCAGTCCCTATTTCCAAAACCCGCATGCTCCTGTTCGGTCTAATAACTTCCGTCATTAGAGCAACAATATATGGTTGAGAAATAGTTTGCCCTTCACCTATTGGTAAAGGATGATCGCCGTAAGCCAAATGACAAATATCCTTCGGAACAAACCTGTGCCGTTCAACTTTTCTCATCGCCTCAAGAACATTTTTGTCTTTTATCCCCCTTGCCTCAATCTGTTCGGCAACCATTTTTTTTCTTAAAGACAAATATTCATTTTCCGACAGTGTACGGGCGCAACATCTTGAAGCCAATGAGAGGACGAGCAGACCGATCAAAACCATCAAAATGCATAAAAATATTTTTTTCATCATAATCTTTTTCCCGACATTAAGTCGCGTAATCATACTCAAAATATTGTCAAGGTTTTTTTGCCGTCATACGCTTTCTCAACGGAGTAGTCCAGAGATAAACCTTACTTTCGTTTCCGGCATAACGGTACACCGTTGCTTCGACATCCGGAATAATGCCTTCCATATCAAATTCGTGAGAAACGATGCGTACCCCCGGTTTTAATCTATCAAGCTGCGGAATCAGACGTCTGTTGAGCTCCGGCAGTAAATACAACATGATAACGGTCGCGCCGCGTAAATCAATTTCAAAAATGTCCCTTTCTTCAATGAGTACCAGATGCCTTACCCCTTCTTTTTCAACATTTTCTTGAGATTTCTTGACCATCTCCGGGTCAATGTCGACGCCATATCCTTTGGCTCCTGCTTTTTTCGCTGCAGCAATAACAATGCGCCCATCGCCGCAACCCAAGTCATACACAACATCATTTTTATTTACATCCGCAAGCCTGAGCATTACTTCCACAATCTCCGGTGGCGTCGGAACAAAATGAACATCCGGTTTTTTCGGCAGCCGGTCTTGCGCACATACCAATGAGGCAAACAAAATAAGACCCGTCGAAAAGATAAGTTTTATGAAAATTTGTTTTCTGCCCTTCATATATTTCACCTTTTACCTCTTATTTTAATTCTTTAGTTTCATCCTTGATACACATTCTGTTTATAATCATAAAAGGAATTCCCGTTATCAGCACTCCAATCCCGATAAGTGATCCTCTGCCGGTATACATCAGACTGGAATAAAGCATGAAAGCGCATACACTGCAGAAGAAAAACGGCGTAAGAGGATAAAAATGCACACTAAATGGTCGGGAAACCACAGGCTTCTTATAACGTAAAATAAATATTGAAGTGCCTACCATCAGCGAAAAGAGCCAGAAAACGGGAGCGGTATATTCAACCATAGTTACAAAACCATCACGAGTGCCGGCACCTAATATAACCAGCAAAAGAGCGATGCATCCTTGGAGCAAAAGAGCGTTAACCGGTGTATTTCTTTTCCCCTCCCAGCGACCAAAAATATTCAGCAAGGAATAGTCCCGGCCTAAAGCATAACTTGTCCTTGCTCCGGTGATAATCGCGGCATTAAGCGTGCTCAACGCCGCCAGCAGGATAAGTAGGCTGATAAACCGTGTCCCTTGTAAGCCAAACGTATTGTACATCAAATCAGCCATAACGGCACCAGATGCGGCCATACCGCTTACCCCAAGAATTCTTAAAAGAGCCATATTAATCAGCAAATAAATTAACATGACTATTCCGATACTGTAAATAAGAACTCGTACCATATTGCGGCGGACAGAGCGTACTTCCGCAGAAAGAAATGAAGCTTCGTTCCACCCTCCATATGTCAACAAAACAAATATCATCGCCTTTCCCCACGCTGTTTTCGATATGATTCTTTCCGTGCGCCCTACTTCCTGCGGCGCACCAATAAAAAATCCGATAACCATAACAATAAACAAACCAATCATAATTAAGACAACGAACATTTTTTGCGTCCATTTACCCTGCTTTATACCGGCAATATTCACAGAAGTAAGCAAAATGATACTAAAAGCCGCGTATAATGACGCGGAATAAGGCCCCAAAGACATCATTTCCGAAGCATAATCGCCAATGATAAAACCAACCATGGCAATGGAACCGGTCTGAATGATCGTTATACGCGCCCACGCATATAAAAAAGAGGGGGTGTTTCCAAAAGCTTTCTGTAAGTAATGATAATCTCCACCCGCATGAGGATGCGCTGAGGCCAGTTCCGCATAACACAAAGCACCGATAAACGACGCTACGCCGCCCAACAACCAGAGCAAAATAAGCGTTTCTTCGCTATTTACGCTCGAGGCGACAATGGAAGGTGTTTTAAAAATACCCACTCCCACAACCATTCCCACAATGATACTTATCGCGTCAACAACGGAAAGCGTTTGTTTAGGTTTGGAAACAAAATCCATTTTCTGCTTTACCTCTGGGTTATTTTAAAAACTCGGGGTTAGCTTACAAAGAAATTATATTATTTTCAGGTGAGGAGAGCAATTAATAACGAGTTGGTTTTTAAAAATCATGCGTAATTTAAATTACGTGCATAATTTTCTGCAGTTGCAAACTTATTCTCCATTGCGGATGATGCAGAACATAATCAATGGCTTTCTGCGTGTTTTCATTGCGATTGTTTCCATCCATCGGCTGCAGGAAAAAATAGTCAAAATCAAGATGGTCGTATTTTTCCGGTTCTGCTCCCGGCTGCGGATAAACAAGCTTTAACTCATGACCGTGACACTGTGCCAGACTGATTCCGGCCTTGGGACTTACACAAATCCAATCGATTCCTGCCGGTGCGGCAATTGTGCCGTTTGTTTCCACGGCAATCGTCATTTTCTTTTCATGTAAAGCCTCAATCAGTTTTTCATCCATTTGTAATAAAGGTTCGCCGCCTGTGCAGACAACAAACGGAGAGCCGATATTTTCTCCATCAGGCCACATTGCCGCTATTTTGTTTGCGAGTTCGCCTGCATCTGTGTACTCTCCTCCTCCCTGTCCGTCCGTCCCCAAAAAATCCGTGTCGCAAAATTTACAGATTGCTTTATGGCGATCAGATTCTTTCCCCGACCACAGGTTGCAACCCGAAAAACGGCAGAAAACAGCGGATCTCCCGCTGTGATAACCTTCACCCTGAAGAGAATAAAATACCTCTTTAATTCTATAATCCAAAGGCCTCCCCCATCATTTATATTGAATCGGATCTTTTATTCCTGCTGTGCGAAATCCGGCCAGCCGTAAGAGACAAGAATCACATTCGCCACAAGCCAGACCTTCAGCCGAGGGATCATAGCAACTATGTGTAAAACTATAATCAACACCTAAAGAAATTCCTTTCTGAATAATCTGAGCCTTGCTCATCGCAATCAGGGGCGCATGGATTTTCACCCTTTTATCTTCTTCCACAGACGCTTTAGTTGCCAAATTAGCCATGTTTTCAAAAGCTTTGATGAATTCCGGCCTGCAGTCAGGATAACCGCTAAAATCTACCGCATTGACACCGATAAAGATATCTGTTGAGCCAATAACTTCCGCCCAAGCCAGCGCGTAGGACAAAAATATCGCATTACGCGCAGGCACGTATGTTACCGGTATTTTCTTGGATAAATCATGCAAATCCCGTTTTTTCGGAACATCAATTTCTGCTGTAAGCGCCGACCCTCCAATTATGCGCAAATCAATATCCGCAATAAGATGTTCAAAACAGTTGAAATGCTGGGCAATGCGCTTTGCCGCCTCCAATTCAACAGCATGGCGCTGCCCGTAACGGAAACTCAACGCGTATGTTTCCATATCCATTTTTTTAGCGAAAGCCAACGTCGTGGCCGAATCGATGCCGCCACTGAGCAAAACCACCGCTTTCCTCGAAGACTTCTCAGCTTTTTGTATCATGAATTAAATATTATCAGTTTTTACAGAAAAGTGCACAGCTATTTGAACGTTCATTTTTTCAGACGGAAAAGATTCAAGGCGTTACGGGTAGTGGTATCGGCAACATCTTCCCAGCGAAGAGATTTGATTTGGGCAACTTTTTTTGCCGTATGAATAATAAAAGACGGTTCATTGCGCCGGCCACGGTAAGGCACAGGTGTCAAAAAGGGGCAATCTGTCTCCAAAAGCAAAAATTCCAGAGGAACCTTTTTTACAACATCACTTATTTTCACCGCTTTATCGAAAGTCACAGTTCCGGGGATGGAAAGATAAAAACCCAAATCCAGGCATTTCTGGGCCAGGGCATAATCTCCAGAAAAACAATGAAAAACTCCCCGTTGCACGCCCGATGATCTCACCAGCTGTAAAACCTGTTCGTGGGCATCACGGTCGTGAATCACCACCGGCAGACTCAAATCGCGCGCTATCTCCAGTTGCCGGGAAAAAACTTCAATTTGCTTTTCGCGCGGAGACAGATTACGAAAAAAATCCAGCCCTATTTCCCCGTAGGCGACAACCTCAGGCTGACGCGCGAAATCTGCCATCTGAGCTAAACTTTTATCGTCGGCCGTTGCCGCCTCATGAGGATGAATCCCAAGGCTTACAAAAATGTTTTTATACTGTTTGGCGATAGATATCGCCTTTTCACCGAACGCTGGATTTGTTCCCACAGTTATTATGTATTCAACCCCGGCAAGACAAGCGCGTTCGATAACTTCTTGGCGGTCATTATCGAACTGCTCCATTTCCAGATGGGCGTGAGAGTCAATCAACATGTTTATTTTATTTCGCTTTCTTCCAAGGAAATTTCTTCGACGTTATCCCCAACATCCGGAAGCTTTTTCAAGGCAGCTTGCAGATCTTTTTCCGATAATTCGCCGGCAAGCATGCGGCGGGAAATGATGCGTTTATCCATCTCTAATATTTCTTCATTCTCTTTCTTGGACATTTTTCCACTCCTCATTGGCTCATAATACAATGAGCGCTCTCCTATTACATTTTTACAACTTAATCAAGTATGAAGAAAACAGAGCGAGGCAATTATAACTGAGGAAAAAGCCTTGACACAGCGAGTCCTTTCCGCTAAATTTTTACAACAGTTACGGTAGATAATGGTTGCTTTGTTTTTTTATGCTTTTATTTTCTTGGGAAAATGATTTTCGACACACCATAATACTTGCAGACTAAAAACCACCTGCCCCATAATAAAACAAAGCTTTTTTCTGCCCGGAAAATATAGTGAAGCGCTGAAACGCTAATTCTTAATCAAGAAGAATCAAATTCTAAAAATATCAACCATGCGCTTTAATATTAAACCACAACAGGAAATATATTTACACCCGGGAGAAAGGTTTATAATTCGCTGCCGTTTCCAACAGATTTTACCGCACAGTCATTTCGCCGTTGAACAAATTGAACCATTGATTGATGAACAGTCTTTGAATGAAAATGTTCTTGTAACATACAGTGCCGATAATACAAAACCACACCGGCGTTATAGTTTTGAAGCAAAAATTAAGGGGCTCACCACCGAGGGAAGCATTATTCTGCAAAAATTAAAAAATCCTAAGCCCCACGAACTGAGAAACAAGCCGAGAATCGACAAAAATACTTTACCGCATATCCGCGTCAAGTGCCAGAAAAAAGAAAGTCAGGTTATAGACATTTCTAGCAACGGCGCACATATAATTCTTTACGAATCCGACATAGAATTAAAAATAGGAACAAAGGTTAATTTGAAACTTATTTTCGACAGCGGGGATATGGAAATTGAGGGCAAAATAATCCGCAAGTGGGACGATGAGTTTCAACGCGTACATTTAGCCATTTTTTTCGAGGAAAACGACCGCATTGGCAAATTCATTTACTAAAGAATGACCAAGGCAATATATAATATTTTTTTTACGCCTGCTGATCTTTTTTTACGGCTTCTTCAATATCATTGTCTTTAATAGACAAATCCCGGGAATAATCAGGGCAACGCACCTGGCCTTGAGAATCGGTAGGAACACTGAACCTTTTCTGACAGCCCACACGCCAGGCACAAATCGCGCAATATTTTTTTTCCGAACCCATAAATACTTCCTATGTTTATTGTGGAAAAACATTATAAATATATCAGCGCCATGTCAAGAGGTTTCTGAAATATTTGTTTGACATTATTAAAGGTCTTTTCTATATCTTACCAAACATTTTTTTATGGATGCCAGCGATGAAAAAAACAATTCCGACGACATTAATTGTGATTTCTTTTCTCGTATTTCCGCTTATCGGTAACGCTTCCTACACCATTCATTTGAAAGACGGCGGAAAGTTTGTCACCTCCAAATACTGGGAAGAAAACGGTCAAATTAAATTTCTTGTCAGCGGCGGCACTATAGGCGTAGACAAGGACACAGTGGAAAAAATCGAAAAATCCAAGATTAATGTGGATGAATATGAAGTTGTTCACTCCCCAACAGCCGGCACCGGAAACAAATCAGTACCAGAAAAAGAAATAAAAATTATACCTCCTGCCTCGGCGGGAGAAAAAACGGTTGATCTAAAAGAGTACCGGGCTAAAATGAAAGAGCTACGAGGGAAGCTCAACGAATCACTGAAAAAAATAAGAGAAGCACCAGACAAAGAGGCAAAGGAAAAGGCCTACGAAGAGATGAGGTCAATTTCAAACGACATCTACGCCCTGATAGACGAAGTAAAGAAAAAAACCAACGGAAAGACGCCGGAAAACTGGTGGCACCAGGAATAATTCCGCCCAGCTATATCATCCCCGCTTCCTTCCAACTCAATTTCATCAATTTTCTGTTTTTCGTCGCGTCTTCTATGGCCGAACTGCAGTAATAAATGCCGGGGTTACCGGTTATGGTAATTTCAACGTCGGCGTCAACGTGATTCCCGGCAATCAAAGCGCCGTTTATTGTTCCGCCACCGGTAAACCTCACAGAATCGGTAACAATTACTATACCATCCCAGATGAATCCGCCAGCCAGCTTCAAATCACCCTCAACCAGCAAAATACCGGACCCGGTTACTTGAGCGGTAATCTTCAAATCATTTCCGTGCATGTTAAAGTAAAAAACTTCATTAGACGGTAGATTCCATGATGTCATAGTTACATCATAGGTGTAGTCATATTTATGATCGGAAAAAGCGAGGTATTTAAATTTATCGATCATCGTCTCGATGTCCATATCCGTTCCGTCATATCGTATCGGAGGGTCCTCCCCTTCCACATAAGCGCTACCTCGCGTAGTAATTTGTATATCCTCTGATGGCGCCACTATCGCCGGTAAGCTTCCTTCCCCGCAAGCATCGCTTCCCGAGACAGTGGCGTTTCCCTTTATCTCTGTGTTTGCTTCAACATACACAGCACTTTGGATATTGGGAAGCGGCACACGACAAATTTCCATTACAATTGTTTTCTGGGAAGCGCCCGATCTGCCGAGACTTGTTACCTCATAAATATTTTCTCCTACAACAGTATTTTTTTCATCTATACCGTCGCCATCCGAATCCCCATAATACAAAATTTCACCTGCGGCATTAGTCGCGTGTTTAATACGAACAGTATAGTCCAGAGCGGCCTGAATGCTGCTTACTCTGTTGGCGCCGTTATAATTAAAAAAAGTAGTGACGTTGTCTGTTGTCCCAATATAGTACTGCCAGTCTGCGCTTGTAGGTGAATCATCTGTAATTTTAATGGCTTCCGCAGCATTGTTCCAGAGGCGGGTACGGGCTTCCTCGATTCCCGCTTCGGCAACATAAAACGCCGCTTCGCCTGTTTTATAATTTGATGTGATTTTCAAATCGGTCGTTGTTGCCAGAAAAGCTGTGAGACTAAGTAATGTCAACGCTAAAAGAACCAACAATCCGATAAGAAGGACCACGCCTTTTTCGTCTTGGAAAAACATTCTCTTATTTGCCAACATTGCCCACCTCCTCAATCAATATTGCAAATATGCAAGGTTTCTCGCATAGACATCGGCACGTAAAGTATACGTTGGGTATTGACCATTCACCGGAGCCGATGTCCTGCCGGTAATTGTCAACCTTACCCCCCTGATATCTTCAGTTGTCGTTGTTCCGGAGCCGTTTTCATCCAAATATTGGAATGTGAATACAGTTATGTTTTCCGCAAAAGGCTGCGCCCCGCCGCCAGTATTTCTGTTAATCCTTTTCCCCCCGGCATCATACGTATAAATAATATTTTCATGAGCATCGGTTACATCACCGTCTTCATTCAAATCAGCCATAATCTGAAGCTGTGAGGAGCTGTACGGAATCCCGTTCGACTTTGCGTACCCCGCCATCATTACTTCACGGCTCAGCATATCCATTGCCGCTCTGACATTTTGCTGCATCTCCACAATTTTGTCCTGTTTGCTCATTGTTCTTTCTTGTCCGAGAAATATGCTATAGGCTGCACCGATAATAATAAGTCCGGCGACCATGGCTACAATCAGTTCAACCAGAGAAAAACCACCGGCGCCGCCAAAAATCCTTAACTCAGTCAAGGAATATTTTTCTTTGCAGTAATATTCGTTCATAAATCCATCCCATCAATCGAAAATACGCTAGCTCACAAGCGTGCTTAATGAAACAGACTTGCTTTTCCCCATAAACGACCACGTTACAGTTACGGTGATGGTTTTCATGCCAGTTGTTGGAGAATCCTCTGTTATATCCCACGCCCTCGTATAAACAATAGAATCCATAGTCACAGAATCCGATCCGTCAGCGACACTTCCGTCGGTTTTTAATGATTCCATTTTGTCTTTGGCCAAAGTTGTTGCCGTTGTTCTCATTTTATTCAGAGCGTTTTCTTTAACAAGCATGCTTGTCGTGGACATTATAGCAAACAATGCCGTGGTCAGGATCAACAACGCGATAAGAACCTCCGCCAAAGTGAATCCCTGAGGAATACGGAAAAATTTAACCACGGTTTTTTTAAAATCAAATTTTGGTTTCATGGCGCCTTCCCAAGTTTATCCTGCTTACTTAATCCTTCTTAACGCGCCCCGTAATGCTGACGGTTAAGGTCTTTGAACCTGCAGGATTGGTTAATGTAATAGTTGTACCCTCAGAAGCCGTACCCCTGGGTTTAAAATAAATAGGCGTATTTGTAACACTCAAAGACACATCATGATAATTTGTTTGAATATTTTTCGTTACCGTTGCCTCACCTGCATCAGCAACATGGTCATTGTCTTTATCATCTAATGTTGTATAGCTATTACCCTCAAAGGTAATCTTAAAATCATTATTCTTGGATACGGCCTGCATTCTGGCCAACATAAGATCAGACATAACTTGCCGCGCCGCTCCGTTTAACCTTCTCTGAATCATGTATTTGCGCAGATTAGGTGCCGCAATAGCGGCCATGACAGCTATAATGACGATGACAACCACAATCTCTATTATGGTAAAACCGGAAGGTTTCTTCTGCGTTTTCGTTCTTAAAAACATCGTACTTACCTTCAATAACGGTAAAATAAAAGATTGACGAACAAATCACCCCAGAACGCATAAGCCACAGCCGCTGCCGCCAAAAAAGGGCCAAAAGGAACGGCATATTTTAAATCTTGCTTTTTAATAATCATTACCGTGATGCCCACAATAGCACCGGCGAAAGAGCTGAACAACAAAATAAATATAAGAGATTTCCAGCCAAAAAAACCGCCAATCATACCCAGAAGTTTAATGTCTCCCCCGCCCATTCCTTCACGCTTGGTGATTGCTTCATAAACAAAAGCGATAAGAAACAGCACGCCACCGCCGACTAATAAACCGATGAGCGTTTCCTGCCAGGGAACTTTCATGATAAAAATGCCCGCCAGCAAAAAAATTGGAATCCCCGGCAAGGTCAGAACATCGGGAATAATCTGATGGTCCAGATCGATAAACGTAATTACAATCAGTACAGCCGTAAAAGCAAAAACCGCCAAAAACTGCAGGCTCACACCAAATTTTAAGAACAACAGCAGAAAAAACACTCCCGTGATTAATTCCACCAGGGGATAACGCCAAGAGATTTTTCCACCACAATCCCGGCACTTACCTTTCAGGATGAGAAAACTGATTATTGGTATATTATCATAAAAACGGATAAGGTTTTTACAATGGGGGCAACGGGAAAGAGGTTTAATAATCGACTCTTTAGCTGGCAAGCGATAAATGCAAACATTAAGAAAGCTGCCTATGGCCGCGCCGAAAATAAAAGCAAAAACATTCCAAAAGATCATCGTCAATTCCTGCCATTTCATATTTTCAGGGATAGAACAGAAGAGAAGTGTACTTCACAGCGCCATCGGCAGTTCTGCCGCCCTATCCCACATCTACAAGACTTAGGCCAGTAACTTTGCGCCCCGATCTTTCAAACGGTTTGCCTCTTTTCGATATCTTGTTATTATTCTACAACATTTATCGCCAAAGTCAAGAATGCGATTTGGTCAGAAAATTGATTGCTTCAGCCGTCTTTCCTTGTCCAGTCATAAGGAACTTCACCACCGTGCGCGGGCAGGCGGAACTCATCAGGTGTTTCATAGTTGTACATTTCTGTTGGCACATTGACGACTATCGCTTCTTCTTCAGAAATACATTTAAACCCGTGACACACCAGCGGCGGAATATGCACTAAAACGGGATTATGATTGCCGGCAAATATTTCATTTACTTCGCCAAAAGTGGGCGATTGTTCGCGGCCGTCATATAGCACTATTTTCATCATTCCTCTGACCACAGCCATGTTATCGGCTTGTTTTTTATGATAATGCCAGCCTTTCACTACGCCGGGGTAAGCTGTCGTCATGTAAACTTGGCCAAACTTTTCGAAGGCCTTGTCATCGGCACGTAATATTTCCATCAACCTACCCCGTTCGTCAGGTATTACTTTAAGTATTTTTACTAACACACCGTCAATCATAATTTATTTGCTCCTGTTTTTGCTACCATCTGACCTGCTGTTTGCAATGACTCGAATGTGCCAGCGTCCGACCACCAGCCTTCCAGCACATCCCATTCCATTTTATTTTCCGCAATATAAAAATTGTTCACATCGGTGATTTCTAACTCCCCTCTTTGCGAAGGCTTAAGCGATTTAATAAATTCAAAAACACGCCAATCATACATGTAAATGCCGATTACCGCGTAATTGGAAGCAGGATGCTTGGGTTTTTCCTCAATGCGGATAATTTTCTTGCCTTCAAAAACAGGCACGCCAAATCTCTGCGGGTCCGTCACCTCTTTGAGCAATATGCGCCCCCCCTCTTTCTGCGCGCGAAACTTATCCACCGCCACCTTGATATTGTTTTCGATTATATTGTCGCCAAGCACCACGACAATTTTGTCATTATCGGCAAAATGCTCTGCCATACTCAACGCCGCAGCGATACCGCCTTCCCCCTGCTGATATGTATAGTTGATATGCTTTAATCCGAAATCCTTACCGTTTTCCAGAAGGCGTAAAAAATCACCCGCATTATTCCCGCCCGTAACGATCAATATTTCGTTGATTCCCGCATTCACCAAAATGCGAATGGGGTAATAAATCATCGGTTCATTATAAACGGGGAGCAAATGTTTATTGGTTACCTTGGTCAATGGGTAAAGCCGGCTGCCCAGACCGCCGGCAAGAACTATTCCTTTCATTGTTACTCCTTATATGGTTTTAATTTTCAACGTAATTTTTTTTACATATCATATCCGAAAATATATAAACAATAAAATTCTTTGCATCCGTGTGAATAATAAGGTAATTATTTTTACATGAATGACGAGTATTACATGAAGCTGGCGCTCAGGCTGGCACGCAAAGGACAAGGGTATACCAGTCCTAACCCCATGGTCGGCGCTATACTGGTGAAAAATAACCGGATTATTGGTCAGGGCTATCATCGCTATTGTGGTACAGAACACGCGGAAGTTAACGCCATCAGAAATGCCGGGAGCAACTCTGCGGGAGCAACTCTTTATGTAACGCTGGAACCTTGCTGCCACCACGGGCAGACGCCCCCCTGCACGGAGATCATTATTAAAAATAAAATTGCCCGCGTTGTCGTCGGCTCCATTGACACTAATCCGCTCGTTTCCTGCCGGGGAATAAATCTCCTGCGGGCAAGCGGCATTGAAGTTAAAAGCGGCGTTATGGAAAATGAATGTCGCTTGCTCAACGAAATTTTTTTCCATTACATGGAAACAGGTCTGCCTTTCATTACACTGAAATACGCGCAGACTATTGACGGACGCATTGCCACCGCCACCGGTGACTCCAAATGGGTTAGTTCAAATAAATCGTTGGTATTTACACACAAACTCCGGGCGCAACATGACGCGATTCTTGTGGGCATCAACACTGTTATGAAAGACAACCCAGAACTTACTGTGAGAAACGTGCGCGGCCGTAACCCCGTGCGCGTCATCGTCGACGCCAATTTAATAATATCCCGCCGGGCAAAAGTTTTACAGAATCTGGACAAGGCCGGAACATTAATCGCCACGACAAAAAAAACAACCAACAGCGATTTTAAAAAAATAGCCGCTAGCGGCGCCGTTGTTTTGACCTGCCGCGCGACAAATACAGGCCGTGTCGACTTAAAAGATTTATTCAAAAAACTTGCGGGGCTAAACATCACCTCCGTTTTAATCGAGGGCGGCGCGCGAATAATCACTTCTGTGCTTAAAGAAAATCTGGCCCAGCGGCTGATTGTGGTGATTGCGCCAAAAATTCTGGGGACAGGAACAGAAGCCGTTGGTGATTTGAACATCCGCCGTTTAGATAAGGCAAAACTTTTATACATACGGAAAATATGGCATAGAAATTCGGATATTATAATCGACAGCAGATTGCATAAAATATAAATTATCGGGTAAGCATCATGCCCTGGTATGCTGTACATACAAAAAGCCGTCATGAATATAAAGTAAATGCGGGGCTTGTACAAAAAAAAATCGCCACGTTTTTACCTGAAGTCCGAATGTGGAGCAAACGTAAGGACCGTAAAAAGAAAATCTCCATTCCCCTTTTCCCTGGCTATCTTTTCGTGGAAATACAGTGCCTGAACAGTGAAAATAGGTTGGCCGTGCTGAAAACTTTCGGTGTGGTGCGCATTTTAGGCAAAAAAGATAATTCAGAACCAATTCCCGTACCTGACGACAAAATTGATGCCATCCGCCGCTTCGTCCAAACAGATGTTCAGATTTACAATATTCAATTGCCTCAGGTTGGAGACGCGGCACGCATTATCGACGGTCCCTTTGCCGGAATTGAAGGCGTAATAGTCTGCGCAGATGCCGAAAAAGATCTTTTTGTTATTAATATAGAGATTCTGCACCGCGCGGTTGCCGTTAAACTCGAGGGGTTCCAAATTAGCAGGATATAAAACTCTAACGGGTTGTTAAAGTAATTCTCTGTTAAAACACTTGACTTTCCGCCCATTTTGCGCAAAAAAGTTTTCGCCGCTTCTTCAAAACCAAAATAACGGCGGATTAAAAGGTGTCATTTTGAAAGGATTCATAAAAATAAACAGAGAACTCTGCAAAGAATGTCACCTCTGCATTCATTTCTGCCCCAACGCTCATATCATCCCCGGCAAAGAATATAACGCTCAGGGATATAGGTCGGTCTGCATTGACGAGAAAAAAGAATGCAACGGTTGTGCTCTTTGCGCCACCATGTGCCCGGATATAGCTATTGAGGTTTACCGTGAATAAATTTTTGATGTCAGGAAACAGCATTATTGGTGAAGCGGCGATCCGCGCCGGCTGTCGTTTTTATGCCGGCTACCCGATCACTCCGCAGAATGAGCTTACCGAATATATGGCCGAGCATATGCGTAACGCTGAAGGCGGCATCTTCATTCAATCGGAAAGCGAAATCGCCGCGATAAATATGATTGCCGGAGCTTCCGTCGCCGGCGCAAGAGTAATGACCTCCTCATCCGGTCCCGGCATTTCCTTGAAACAGGAAGGTATTTCTTCCATGGCCGCCTGTGAACTGCCCGGCGTCATTGTCAACATCATGCGCGGCGGTCCCGGACTGGGTAATATCCGCCCCTCGCAGGGAGATTATTTTCAGGCGACGCGCGGCGGCGGTCACGGAGATTACCGCACGATAGTTTTCGGACCGGCCACCTGCCAGGAACTGGCCGACCTGACGATGGACGCTTTCGATCTCGCCGACAAATACCGCACACCGGTGATGATTCTGGCCGACGGCATGATGGGGCAAATGATGGAACCGGTTGTTTTTAAAAAACCTAAACCGCGGCAGTACAGCAACGATTTTATTCTGCGCGGAGCGGGCGAAGGCAAAAGCAAATTCATCCATGGCCTTATTCTGGATGCTATTGACATGGAAGAGCATAACTGGAAATTGGCACGTAAATACGGCGTCATAACCGAAAACGAAACACGGCATGAAGAACATAAAATTGATGATGCCGATCTGACAATTGTCGCTTACGGAACGGCCGCCCGCATCGCCAAAGGAGCTATTAAACGTCTGCGTGAACACAACAGAAAGGTGGGTCTTTTCCGTCCGATCACGCTTTGGCCATTCCCTGAGCTGCAACTTCGCGCTCTTTCACAAAAAATTAAAAACTTCCTTGTTTTTGAAATGAGCACGGGACAGATGTTGGAAGACGTGCGGCTGGCACTCCAAGGATATGCCACCGTCTGGTTTCATGGCCGTCCGGGCGGTGCCGTGCCCACACCTGCGGAACTGGCCAATGTTGTCGCCCGTTATTACGATAAAAAAGATTAATGAAAACAAAATATGACAAAAACAATATTTAAGCGTCCCAAAAGTCTGAAAGAAAATATTTTCCACTACTGCCCCGGCTGCGGTCACAGCATTGCGCATCGTTTGATAGCGGAAATTATCGACGAGATGGAAATAAGAGGTGTAACCATCGGCGTGCCTCCGGCAGGCTGCGCTGTTCTCGCCTATAATTACTTTGATGTCGACATGATTGAAGCTCCCCACGGCAGAGGCCCCGCGATGGCGTCGGGCATCAAGCGTGTTCTGCTCGACCGTTTTGTTTTTTCCTATCAGGGAGACGGAGATTTGGCCGCCATTGGTATTGCGGAAAGTTTCCATGCCGCCAACCGTGGCGAAAACATAACGGTCATTTTTATTAACAACGCCGTCTATGGAATGACAGGCGGGCAAATGGCGCCGACAACGATGCTGGAACAAAAAACAACCACCACACCGGCAGGAAGGCATAAAAGCCTAGACGGTTACCCCGTAAAAGTCTGCGAACTCTTTTCTCAATTAAAAGGCGTTGTTTACGCTCAGAGGTGCACACTAACTTCACCAGCACAGGTAAATAAAACAAAAAAAGCGATAAAAAAAGCATTTCAATGTCAAAAGGACGGCTTAGGTTTTTCCTTGGTGGAAATTCTCTCCCCTTGTCCGACAAATTGGAAAATGAGTCCCGTTGACGCCTGTAACTGGATCGACGAGATTATGAGTAAAGAATTCCCGCTGGGCGTTTTCAAGGATGATTCAACAACGACAAAAAAGGACAGGGAGGCCGTATAACATATGCCTATTAAGGCGGTATTTTCCGGCTTTGGCGGTCAGGGCGTTTTAATGATGGGCTACAGCCTAGCGCACAGCGCAATGAGCAAGGGCTATCACGTGACTTTTCTTCCGTCTTACGGAGCGGAAGTAAGAGGAGGAACGGCTAATTGCACCGTAGCTATCGCCGAAGAGGAAATAGCCTCTCCGGTTGCTTCGGAACCTGATTATCTCGTAGCGATGAATTCCCCTTCCCTCTTTACTTTTCAGAATAAAATAAGTTCCGGCGGAACATTTTTTTTGAATTCTTCCATAATCAAAGAAAATCCAAAACGCTCGGACGTGGTCGTTTTCACCATTCCCTGCGTGGATATGGCCCAGGAGATGGGTAACGGCCGCGTAGCCAATATTATCATGATGGGAGCATTTATCAGAAAAACGGACATTGTTACTCCCGAAATTTACTTAAAAAGTCTGGAAACAATTCTCGGCAGCAGAAAAAAATCCGCCGCGGAAATCAACCGCCGCGCATTTACCGCTGGTTACGATTTTTGGGAGAACTAAATATTTAAAAGGATACTTTTATGGCTGTTAAGCAAATCTCCGTTTTATTGGGCAATGTGCCTGGTTCATTTGCCCGGCTAACTCATATTCTGGATTCGGAAGACATCAGCACCAAGGCGGTTTCCGCAGCCAGCACGGCCAAAGACAGTACTGTTCGTCTGGTAGTCAACGACCCGGACCGGGCCGCTGCGGTATTAAAAAGTTTTAATTTTAACTTTGAAGTCACGCCGGTGCTCGCCGCAGAAGTACCTCTGCACACGGGCGGCATGAACGCTATATTGAAACCGCTCGCAAAAGGCGATATCAACATTCATTATCTCTACACAACCATCAATCGTATCGGCAAGGAAACAATTGTCATTCTGGGCGTAGATAAGCCTGAGGAAGCAAGAAAAATCCTCGCGGAGAATTGGATTTCTCTTATTGACGAAGAAATTTATTCAATCCCGTAAAACAACTGTTTTAAGATGCCCGTATCCGCCGAAAAAATAAAAGCGCTAACCGAGAGGATGGCAAATCTCGGCGTTTCTGAAAATGAGTTTGCGGAATCTTTCATCCGTTCTTCCGGACCAGGCGGACAAAAAGTAAATAAAAGCTCAACATGCGTTCATCTGATGCATATCCCCACCGGCCTTTCCGTAAAATGCCAACGAGAACGTTCACAAGGACTGAACAGATTTCTGGCACGACGTTTATTACTGGATAAAATCGAAGCTCAGCAAAAAGGTTTCGCGGAAGAAAAAAAGAAACTCAGGGAAAAAATCCGCCGCCAAAAAAGAAAACGAAGTAAAAAGACAAAGGAAAAAATTCTTGCGGCAAAACATAAAAGATCGGAGATAAAAGCTATGCGTGGCAAGGTAACTGATAATGAGTAGTCTTCCCACATGCTTCGCTGGCAAGCTCAGTGAACATTGCAAGCTTATCCTGACGCGACTCCCTAAAAAAAGGGAGTGAAAGTCGATGCACGCTTCCCCTCCCTGTTTTGTTATTATAGCAATTTTCTCTTAGCCGCCGATATATTTCAAAAGCGGATTTGCATAAAGCAGAATCAGCGCCACAACCAGCGCGTAAATGGCCAGCGATTCAATCATCGCCAGACCAACCATCATAGTAAGAAGAACTTTACCCTGAGCTTCCGGGTTTCTCCCCACGGCGTTGGTTGCCCCGTTCAGACCATTACCCATACCTAAGCCGGTGCCGATTGTTCCTAAAGCGATCGCAAAGCCTGCGGCGAAAACGGAAAGACCGATCACAATAGCCTTTGTGTAATCTATGGTTGCCACCTCTTCCGAAGCTGCGTAGACCAAGGGAGAGCAAACAATTGTCAACACTACTGCCATCATTGTGTAAAACAAACTCTTTTTCATTTTTATTCTCCTTAAACTTAAGTTAATCATTTTAAACACTACAAAACCTGAGTTTTTTCACCTCCTTTCTTTTCATTTGCGACATTTTGACTCTTAGTCATTATAATTTTTAATCGCAGTTATACCAATTGTCAAGGATTATTTAATATCAAATCCAATTATTGATTTTATCACTCGATCAAGATAATAATACGGACATGCGAAAAACAGGCGGTACAGAAAAAAAAGTGGCTCAACTTATCCAGAAAGACATTGACATAGTAAGCCAGCCTTTTGAAAAATTAGCGCAGACATTAAGCATAACGCAGTCAGAATTAATCCAGACAATTAACAATATGATTTCGCGGGGATTGATACGCAAATTCGGCGCAATTCTGGTTCATCAGAAAGCGGGTTTCAAAAAAAACGCCATGATTGTTTGGTCAGTCCCTCCAAAATTATTAGAAAAAACGGGCGAAATTTTTTCTTCCTTCCCTTTTGTTTCCCACTGCTATGAAAGAAAACCCCGTTTCAAACATAAATATAACCTTTTTACGATGATCCACAGCCAAAACGAAAACATTGCATCTCTGACCCGCATCATGTCGAAAGCCACGGGTGTGGATGATTTTCTGATTCTGGAAAGCCTGCAGGAATACAAAAAAACTTCTCCGGAGTATTTTTAATGCGAAATGATCATGACGATTTCTTTGCGAAAGCCAATCGTTTTGTCGCGGGCGGCGTAAACAGCCCCGTTCGTGCCTGGCGCGCGGTAGGTGGCAATCCCATCTTCGTCCGCAGGGCAAAAGGTTCTAAAATCTACGACAGTAACGACAAGAAATACGTCGACTACGTTTTATCATGGGGGCCCATGATTCTCGGCCACGCTGTTCCTCAAATCATCAACGCCATTAATGAGTCGGCGCGACGTGGAACCAGTTTTGGCGCGCCCACCGAGGCAGAAACGCGAATGGCGCAGTTAATCTGTGAAGCAATTCCCTCCATTGAGCTTGTGCGGATGACCAGTTCGGGAACAGAAGCAACAATGACGGCTATTCGCCTCGCGCGCGGTTTTACAGGAAAAAAATTGGTGGCGAAATTCGACGGGTGTTATCACGGACATGCTGATTCTCTCTTGGTCAAGGCCGGATCAGGAGTGGTCACTCTCGGCATACCTGGCTCGCCGGGGATTCCTGAAGAGGCCACTCATTTAACCCTCAGCCTACCTTATAACGATCTGGAATCTTTGAAAAAAATGATCAAAAAATACGGTCCAAAGCTTGCCGCTGTTATTGTAGAACCGGTTGCCGGCAACATGGGGGTAATTCCACCACGAGATGGTTTTCTAGAAAAACTTCGAGAATTTACGGCAAAAGAAAGAATTCTCCTGATTTTTGATGAAGTAATTACCGGGTTTCGCTTCAATTTCGGTGGTTATCAGAATTTAATACAAATCAAACCGGATTTGACCTGCTTAGGAAAAATAATTGGCGGAGGTCTGCCCGTGGGCGCACTAGGCGGCAAGAAGGAAATAATGGATAGACTCGCTCCGACAGGAGATGTTTATCAGGCAGGAACTCTTTCCGGTAATCCGTTGGCCATGAATGCGGGATTGGCTACGCTCCATATACTCAAGGAAAAAGCAACGAATTTCTCTGCATTGGATAAAAAAAGTGAATATTTATGCGACGAAATGAAAAAGTTATTTGAAAAAAAAGGAATCCCCGTTTGCATTAATCGCCTTCATTCCATGTTTACTATCTTTTTCCAAGAAGGTCCGGTTTATGATTTGGTCAGCGCACAAAAATCCGATATCAAGCTTTTTTCCCGCTTTTTTCATGGCATGTTAAAAAAGGGTGTCTGGTTGGCGCCATCGCAATTCGAAGCCTTATTTCTGTCTTTCGCTCACACACGGAAAGATATTGCTTACACCTTGGATGCCTGCACGGATACGCTGAAATATCTATAACCTGCCGATTGACAAGCTTCTGTCATTACTGTAATGTTTTTTGCAAATCGCGATGACAATTATTTTTTTCAGGAGGCAAAATGAAAAAGGCTTTTCTCACCGGCATCACCGGCCAGGACGGTTCATACCTTGCCGAATTTCTGTTAAGCAAGGGATATGAAGTTCATGGTCTGATACGCCGCTCCAGCACTTTTAACACGGACCGCATCAATCACCTTTATCGCGATTTCCACGAGCCAAATACAAGGCTATTTTTGCATTATGGCGATCTCAGTGTGTCCGGCCAACTAATGGATTTGCTCCATTCCATAATCCCCGACGAAATTTACCACTTAGGCGCGCAAAGCCACGTGCGGGTCAGTTTTGATATGCCCGAGTATACCGGCGATATTACAGGCCTAGGAACACTGAGAATCCTAGAAGCAATACGCAAGACCGGATTAAAAATAAAATTCTATCAAGCCTCTTCCAGCGAAATGTTCGGCGCAGCACCTCCACCACAAAACGAAAAAACAGCTTTTCAGCCGAGAAGTCCTTACGCGGCAGCAAAAGTATACGCCTATCATGTTGTGCAAAACTACCGTGACGCCTATGGCATCTTTGCCGTCAACGGAATTTTATTCAACCATGAATCCCCGCGGCGGGGGGAAACCTTTGTAACCAGAAAAATAACACGTGCGGCCACTCAAATTAAAATGGGGCTGAAAGACAAACTTTATCTGGGAAACCTTGAAGCCAAGCGCGATTGGGGGTACGCCGGTGACTTCATCGAGGCAATGTGGTTGATGTTGCAACAGGAAAAGCCCGATGATTTTGTGATTGCTACCGGTGAAACTCACTCTGTACGTGAGTTTGCCGAAAAGGTTTTTGCCAAACTCGATCTTGATTACAAAAAATACGTCGAAGTTGATCCTCGCTACTTTCGTCCCACGGAAGTGGATGTTCTGCTTGGGGACCCCTCCAAAGCAAAAAAAGTACTCGGCTGGCAACCGAAAGTAACGTTCGATGAACTGATCAATATGATGATTGCCGCCGATATGGAAATTGCCAAAAAAGAAAAAACTCTGGTTGATGCCGGTTTTACCTGCACCAACAGTGAACGCCTATCGTAAATAAAACAGGGAGATTTTCACTTGCTCAAAAACAAACGAATCATCGTCACCGGGGGTAAAGGATTTTTAGGTAAGCATTTGCTCAAAAAATTTACCGATTACGGCTGTCGAAATATTGATGTTGCTGATCTTCCTGAATTTAACCTGACAAATATAGACGATATACGGCGCATGTATGAAGAAAAAAAACCGGATATTGTCATTCACCTGGCCGCCAAGGTCGGCGGTATCGGCTTCAACCAGGAAAAACCGGCCGAACTTTTTTACGACAATCTGATCATGGGCTCGCAATTAATGCATGAGGCCTGCTTGCGCAATATTGAAAAATTTGTCGCTCTCGGCACCATCTGCGCATATCCCAAATTCACTCCGGTGCCGTTTAAAGAAGAAGATATCTGGAAGGGATACCCTGAAGAAACCAACGCACCTTATGGCCTAGCCAAAAAAATGATGCTCGTGCAGTCTCAGGCCTACCGGCAGCAATATGGTTTCAATTCCATATTTTTACTTCCCGTCAATCTTTACGGACCGGGCGATAATTTTGATCCGCGTTCCTCACATGTGATTCCCGCATTGATAAAAAAATGCTTTGACGCCCTTGATAAAAAAGAAGCTTCCATTGAAGTTTGGGGAACCGGCGCCGCGACACGAGAATTTTTCTATGTGGAGGATGCGGCTGAAGCTATTTTTCTGGCCATGGAAAAATATAACAAAAGTGATCCGGTCAATATAGGTGCAGGATTCGAAATCTCAATAAAAGAACTGGCCGAACTTATCGTAAATTTAAGCGGCTTCAAAGGGACTATCATCTGGGATAAAACCAAACCTGACGGTCAGCCACGCAGGATGCTGGATACTTCCAAAGCATCAAAAGAATTTGGTTTTCAAGCAAAAACCGATTTAATCACGGGATTGACCAAAACAATCAATTGGTTCAGAAAAAACAGATATTCGACAAAATAGCTGAACGTCGGTCATTTTTTTATTGACATTACTTAAGAGGGATGTTAAGGAGCCATCAGTTGAATGGATAAGGAACTCAAAAAAAGCGCCATTCAATTAGCGTATGCCAGCAGCGTCGGCATTGCAATGGTTTTGGCGATTTTTGGGTGCCTGCTGATAGGAGTTTACTTAGACAGGAAATTCGATACCGGCAGTGTTTTTACCTTTATATTTCTATTAATCGGTATCGTGGCTGGTTTCCGCAACTTATATGTCTTGATAAAAAGATATTTTACTGATGATGAACCAATAATAAAGAGTTTAAAAAGTGAACCTCATCGCCAAAGACCCTCTCCAAAAAAAAATTGAGATTTACAACTGGATAATGCTTGCTGTTGTTCTTATCCCGTCTTTAATTTTCGGCACTTTCAAATTCGCCTTGGGCGTATTGATCGGTGGATTTATCAGCATAGTCAATTTTTACTGGATGGGACACTCACTGCGTAACGCCTTCAGCCGGACAAGCGATAAAATAAAAACCAATATTGTGCTCAGATATTTCATCCGGCTGGTGCTAAGTGCCATCGTGCTCTATCTCTTAATTTCCACCGGCACTGTAAACATCATTGGTTTGGTCATCGGTCTTTCCGTAGTTGTTCTAACCGTCGTCTTTACGATAATTTTGACTTTTTCAAAAAAAAATTTAATTGAGGAGATTTCATAAAGTATGCATCCCATTTATTTTCTGGAAAACCCTTACATTCCCGCGCATGTCGCTTATGCTCTGCTTTTGGCGGTTATTTTAATCATCTCCGCCTTTTTGGCTTCAAGAAACCTGCAGGTTTATCCCGGTCGATTCCAAAACTTTATGGAAGTCATTATCGGCGGCTTTGACGCACTGCTCAATGAAATAATGGGAGAAAAAGGCCGTAAATATTTTCCACTTATCGCCACACTAGGCCTTTTCATATTTTTATCGAACCTTTTTGGCGCATTCCCCGGGTTTAAGTCGCCTACTTCAGATATCAATACCACCGCCGCTCTGGCTATTGTCGTTTTTTTCTCCACGCACGTAGTCGGGGTTAAAACGCACGGGTTAAAATACCTCAAGCAGTTCATGGGCCCGGTAATCTGGCTTGCGCCTCTAATGGTCCCCATTGAAATCGTCAGCCATCTCTCACGGCCACTATCTTTGTCTTTCCGTTTATTCGGTAACATAAAAGGTGGAGACCTTGTATTGATTATCCTGCTTCTTCTCGTTCCCATGCTTGTTCCCTTGCCCATAATGGCGTTAAAACTTTTCGTCTATCTGGTTCAAACGCTGGTATTCGTTCTGCTTGCCATGATGTACATAGCTGGCGCGGAGGAAGAAGCTCATTAATGTCGAATAATTTTTACAACGGCGTACCGATAAAACGGTTTTTTACCAACAGACAAAATGTATTTCTTTACAGTTTGATGAGGTCAAACATATATTAAATCGTTTACCAAAATCGCTGGTAAAAAGCTGATAGCAAAACGTTATCAGCTTTTTTTTTGAATTGTTTTATTTCGTATTGTTTTTTATATTTTTTAAAAAACATTTTCTTGCTCTTGACGTTGCTGTTTAATCGTAATATCTAACATGTGAATTTTTAGAAGCGGGGTTTGCATGCACAATTTAGGAATTAATATCGGCTCTTCCAACATCAAAGTAACAATGTTGAAAAATAATTATATTCTGTGGAGCGCTGTGGAGCCCCACGAAGGCGATTTTATTTCCACCCTAAAGAAGATTTTATCATCTCATAGTCTGCCCCCTAACACCAAAGCATTGGTCACAGGCACCGAAGGCAGGCACTTGTTGAATATTAACAGTGCCATCGAACCCCTGTGCATAGAAGAAGTATTAAAAAGTATCAATCACAAAGCGGACGCTTTAGTTTCTCTGGGCGGTGAAGACCTTGTTGTCTATACAATCGATAAGAACAAAAAAATTATCACCAGTTTTTCCGGCAACAAATGTGCGTCAGGCACGGGAGAATTTTTTAAGCAACAATTGGCCCGAATGGACATGAAACTCGGGGATGTTAACTGTCTTCCGGAAGATTGCCGCGTGCTCAAGCTTTCGTCCCGCTGCTCGGTATTCATGAAAAGCGACTGCACACACCGTCTGAATAAAGGTGAAGCCACGACAGGCGACATCGTGTTGTCGCTCAGCGACGTCATGGCCATCAAAGTCATCGACTTTTTGAAAAGAGCCCGGATAGACAAAGGGAAAGTACTGCTTGTTGGTGGAGTTACGCAGAATCAGTTTATTCTGCGTTTCATCCGCGAGCGCATGCCGCAAATTGAATTTGTTGTTCCCGAACAGGCAGCCTATTTTGAGGCTTACGGCGCCGCGCTCCTCTCCGAAACAGCAGGAAGTATTCTGCCGCCTCTTGACTCTCTGTTCAAAAACAGCCGCATTCAATTCAAGCGGTTCAAAAGCCTGAAAACCGCCCAGGGTCGTGTAACTTACCTTCCTTCTAAAAAAACTAAAGTCGTTGCCGGGCGCGAATACATTCTTGGTGTCGACGGCGGCTCCACCACCACTAAAGCCTGCCTGATCGACATGGAAACCAACGAAATCACCGCCTCTTTTTACGGACGCACACACGGAGATCCGGTGAATGCTCTAAAAAACTGCCTTACCGAAATGAAAAAGCAAATCCGCGAAGATATCGGCGATGAAAAAATCAACATCTCGCTTGCTTCGACCACCGGATCCTCGCGTGAAATTCTCGGCGTTTTTTTGGAAACACCGGCCGTTTACAATGAAATAATCGCCCATTCCGTGGGAACCACATACTACCGAGATAACATCGATACGATTTTTGAAATCGGCGGACAAGACGCCAAATACGTTTCCCTGAAAAATAAAGTCCCCATCGACTACGCCATGAACGAAGCCTGCTCCGCGGGAACAGGATCTTTTTTGGAAGAATCCGCCCAAGGCGACTTAAATATCGCCGAAGCCGCCCAAATCGGTGATATCGCGCTCGCCGCAGACCAACCCTTAAAATTCGGCGAGCACTGTTCCGCTTTCATCAACTCAGATATTCGTAACGCCATTCAGCAAGGTGCCTCTCGCGAAGATATAACAGCGGGCATTGTCACCTCGATTGTGTCTAACTATCTAAACCGCGTCGTAGGAAACCGGACAATTGGTAAAAACATTGTGCTGCAGGGCGGTGTCGCCAAAAACAAGGCCGTGCCGCTGGCCTTTGCAATGCTTCTCGATAAAGATATTCTGGTTCCGCCCGACCCCGAACTGATGGGTTGCTTTGGTGTAGGTATCCTGGCAAAACAAAAAGTTCAGGAAGGATTTCTGACCAAATCCGATTACGACATTGATCAAATCATCGCCACCACCGTCATTTATGAAAAAGAATTTCAATGCAAATCTTGCGACAACTTCTGCCCCATCCGTATTTTAAATGTTAATGGCCATAAATACATGTTCGGGGGACGCTGTAACAAATACGCCAATATCCGGAAGAAAAAAGTCTTCAATGAAGATGATGTCGTTGACTACATTGAAAAGCGCAATGATATTATGTTTAACCAATGTGCGCCTGACCCGTCAACGCTGGTGAAGAAAAAAAATTGCGTCGTCGGCATCCCTCGTTGTTTTTCGATTTACACTCTCTGGCCGTTATATTCCTGGTTCTTCCACGCCTTGGGCGTAGAAACACTTGTTTCCCATGATATTTCACATGAAGGAACGGCGCGCGTGGAAAGCAGCTACTGTTTTCCTGCAGAAATCGCGCACGGCGCCGTTCAGGATATTTTTGACCACAAGGTTGATTATATATTTTTGCCTCATTTCCGCGACATGGAAAGCTACGAAAAAGACCAAACGGCCAACTTCTGCCCGATCACGCAGAGTTTGCCTTACTACATTAAAAAGGCCTTCCCGGAAATCCCCGACAATAAATATTTGACACCCGTTGTGAGTTTTATGCTCGGCAAGGAAAAAGCCGCAGAACCCTTCATCGCCATGGCGGCAGCAATGGGGTTCAGCGGAAATGAAGCAAAAAACGCCTTCAATATCGCGCTGGAAAAACAAATGGAGTGTTTTTCGCGATTCAGTGAATTGGGCAAACAGGCGTTGGCTGATTCACTCCGGACCAAACGCCCCTTAATCGCAATTCTGGGACGCCCCTATAATTCCTTTACCGCCGACGTCAACATGGGTATTCCGCGGAAATACACGTCTCGCGGTTACTCCGTCATTCCGTTTGATATTCTTCCCTTCGAAGACCGGCCGATATACCCCAATATGTACTGGTACTACGGTCAGCAGAACATGAAAGCGGGCGTACTCTTAAAAGAGGAAGAAAATGTCTTTGTCACTTATATTTCCAATTTCTCCTGCGCACCCGATTCTTTCATGCTGCATTATCTAAAATGGATTATGGGCACAAAACCTTTTTTGATTCTGGAACTCGATTCACACACGGCGGACGCCGGAGTGGACACGCGCATCGAGGCCTTCCTGGACATCATTGAAGGCTACCGCTTAAAACTCACAACAATTCGTGAAGAACGTTACGATAACGGACTGCGCTTCATTAACAATCCCGGTGAGGAAATTCACCTGAAAAATGTGCTTACGGATAAAAAGATACCAATCAAAAACAACCCCCGCGTCGTGCTTTTGCTGTCGAACATGGGAAGGCTCTCGGCGGAGCTTATCGGAGCGGCGCTGCGCGGTCTCGGCGTCAACGCACAAACCATGCCCGTACCGGATATTTACACACTGCAACTGGCACGCAATCACACTTCAGGAAAAGAATGCCTGCCATCGCACCTGGTACTGGGCAGCACGCTTCAGTATTTATTCTCCGATAAATACCGCAAAGATGAAATTTATATCCTGTTCGTTCCCACAACTCACGGCCCCTGCCGGACCGGTCAGTATTTTGTGTTTTATGAAAATCTATTTAAAGACCTCCGCCTGGAAAATGTGGTGGTCTTCACTTTGGATTCGGACAATTCCTATAACGAACTCGGGCCGGAATTTTCCAAGTACGCCTGGTGGTCAGCGATTATCGCCGACTACATGAAAGACGTGGAAACATCTTTACGCACCTGCGCCGCCAACCCTGCCGAAGCTATGCGAATCTATGACCAGATTTGGCAAAAAATGATCGCTGTAGCCGAAAAAGACATCACCAAAGTTCTGCCCGCGCTAAAAGAAATTGCGGATACAATATCCAAAATTCCTCTGGCCAGAAAAATGGAGGATTGCCCGAAGGTACTAATTGTCGGGGAAATTTACGTTCGACGAGATGATTTCGCCGTCGATGAGCTGATCGACCAATTCAGCCGTCACGGCATCATCGGTAAAGTTTCCGGCGTATCCGAATGGTTTTACTATTGCGACTTTGTCCGTCATTATGAACTTAAAAAGAAACTCAGCATCCTGCCTTGGTATCAGCGACTCTTTTCCAAGGAATTTCGGGATATTATTGACTGGCGCATCGAACATTTCTACAAAAAAAATGTAGAAAAAAACATCCGTAACACACTGCAAGTTACCGGATTGGTGCCGCACACTCCGCATAACATGACAACGATCATGAAAAACACAGAAAAGCACTTTGTCAGCCACGAACTGCATTCGGAAATCAGCGTTTCCAGCGGTGTTGCCGCCACGGCTATGATGGACGGATATTCCGGTATTGTTAACATTTCTCCTTTTGCTTGTCTGATCGGGCGCGTAATTGAAGGGCTTTATACGCCTTGGGCAAGAGAAAGGAGGTATCCCATCATCTCGATTGAAATTGACGGCAACCTTTTACCTCCTAACGTATTGAGCAAATTGGAAATATTCATGCTCAACGTGCTAAGATTCAAAAACAACGGGAATGCGCAAGTGATGATCGAACAACAAGGGATAAAATCCGTGGCCATAGATAGAAAAATAATCAGATAAGAACCGGTTCTTCTTTAGACTGTTTAAAAATGAAAATAAGCATGACTGGGATTCTTCTAGCAGGCGGCAAGAACACTCGGATGGGCATAAATAAGGCCTTCTTAGAGATGGATGAAGCTCGCCTGATTGATAGAATTCTCGCCATTTTTCATGAACTCTTTTCAGAAACAATAATCGTCACCAATGACCCCTTAAGCTACACGGAATTTACCTCGGCAACTACAGTAACGGATATTTACAAGAATAAAGGAGCATTAGGAGGAATTTATTCGGGGCTTTTTTTCGCTTCTGAGTATTATTCATTTGTCACTGCCTGCGATATGCCCTTTTTGAACAAGGATTTGATTATTTATCTTTCTCAACAGGTAAATAAACACGACATTGTCGTGCCTTTGACGTCCAAAGGATTCCAACCACTCCACGCCATATATTCTAAAAATTGCCTTACACCGATAAAAAAACACATTGATGCGGGCAGATTTAAAATAACAGGTTTTTATAAAGGGTTGCGTGTTTTAACCATAACGGAAGAGGCATTGCATCCCTTTGATAAAAACGGGCAGCTGTTTCTCAATATCAACACGCCAAAAGAGTTGGAGCTTCTTAAGCAAGAAATAAAAAATAATAATAAAATCATAGACAAATAATTACTATCTTACTTAATACTTTAATTATTTTTGCGTTTTTATCTGGTTGTGTAAATTATGTTTTATTAATCGAATAATAAAAAATCATAAAAAAAATTTTACCTTTCTTAAAAGAAACGCTTGACAAATCCTAAACGCTTGATTAATAAAATTGAACATACACTCAGTCATTTATTTTTAGTGTGGCGAAAACAAGGCAAGAAGAATAGATGAGAAGCAGTCGGCAAAATATCATCGAAGCAACTCAAAGAATTCTGCAGACACGGGGTTTGACACGGGCAACTACGCGTGAAATTGCTCGCGAGGCTAAAATCACTGAAGGATTGATTTACCACCACTTCAAGGATAAGGCGGAATTAATTTATGAGGTAGTTGAAACACTTGTAAGCGAAACAAAAGACCTTCTGCAAAATTTACCCTTAAGAGTGGGAACTCGCACACTTCGAGAAAACCTGGAAGAAGTCCTGTATTCGGTCTATAAGGCGCATTATGAAATAACTCCGATTATCTGCGCAATTTTTGCTGATCGAAAACTACACGCCCGAATGTTGGAAATCATGCAGGAACGTGGCATTGGCCCGCAACATACCATTCAAGGGCTGATCGTATATCTGGCAGCAGAGCAACGAATGGGGAGGCTCTCCGACGCAGTAGATGCTCAGACTATTGCCAAATGTTTATTATTTATCAGCACGCAAGCGGCAACAAATGACCAATTGATGGAGCTTACACCCGACAAGGAACACATTCGCCGTGAAATTCACAACTATGTACAAATATTGATGACCGGCCTGTCGCCCTTTACAAAAGGCAAAGATAAATTATAGGCAAAATAAACAAGAAAATATGAATTTTTATGTATTGTTTACGTTGTTAATGATATTGTTTTGAAGGGGTTATGTCGTGAACTTGCACTTTACAAAAAGGCAACCCCATAAGTTTTCATCTTTACAAAAAGAGGTGCTGAATGAAAATCACTAATCGAACAGGGGTCGTGAGCACCGTAGCTATTCTCGTTTTCTGTTTTATACTAAACGGTTGCGGCGAACAAAACATGGGCGGTCCGCCCCCTACTCCTGAAGTTGCTGTTGTAACAACACAATTAAAGGAAGTAGTTTTGACAACCGAATTGGCCGGCAGGACATCCGCTTATTTGGTTGCCGAAGTTCGTCCCCAAGTTTCTGGAATTATTCAAAAACGCCTCTTTAAGGAAGGCTCCGACGTCCGAGCCGGCGAAGTTTTATTTCAGATAGATCCAGCGCTGTATCAAGCCGCCCTATCCCGCGCTGAGGCCAACCTCACTGCCCTTCAGTTAAAGGCCAATCGCCTCCGGGAATTACTGGCTGAGAAAGCGGTCAGCCAGCAGGACTATGACGATGTAGAGGCAGCGTTGAAACAAACTCAGGCGGAAACGCAAACAGCACGCATCAATCTCAAGTATACGTCCATTACCGCGCCTATATCTGGCCGTATTGGAAAATCGAACGTTACCGTAGGCGCCTTGGTAACGGCACATCAGCCGATGGCTTTGACTACCATTCAACAACTGAATCCCATGTACGTAGATGTTGCTCAGTCCACCGCCGATGTTTTGCGCTTGCGCCGCCTGCTGCAGGAAGGGCAACTGAATCAGAATAACAAAAACCAGCGAATAGTCAGATTGTTTCTCGATGATGGGACAGAGTACCCATCAAAAGGAATCCTCCAGTTCCGTGATGTAACCGTTGACCCGACTACGGGCTCCGTCACTTTGCGCATCGTATTCCCCAATCCAAAAAATATCCTACTGCCAGGTATGTTTGTCCGCGCGGTGATCCCCGAAGGCGTCAACACAAAAGCGATTCTTGTGCCGCAACAGTCTATATCACGTGACCCCAAAGGTAATCCTTATGTGTTAATCGTGGACGCTGAAGGAAAAGTGCAGCAACGTCAACTCACGCTTGACCGTGCCATCGGCAGTGATTGGCTGGTATCGTCAGGACTTACAGAAAATGAACAAGTTATTGTTGAAGGTATGCTGAGAATAAAACCCGGCGATTACGTAAAAGCAGTCCCCTTCGAAACCGGAACAAAAAATAAAGATGCAATTCCGCCCGCGGAAAAAAATTAAAGGGAAATCTGATGCTATCAAAATTCTTCCTGAATCGTCCGGTTTTTGCCTGGGTCATCGCCATCATCATTATGTCGGTGGGTGTCTTGGCGATTTATAATTTGCCAATTTCACAGTATCCACAAATGGCTCCTCCGACCATTTCTATTTCTTGCTCCTATCCCGGATCCTCCGCAGAGACAGTCGAAAACAGCGTCACTCAGGTTATCGAACAAAAGATGACCGGCCTGGAAAACCTTCTATATCTGTCTTCTTCCAGCGACTCGGCTGGTGCTTCCCGTATTGAACTAACCTTTGCACCAGGAACAGACCCGGATATGGCGTGGTCGCAGGTACAAAACAAAGTCCAGTCCGCCATGACCAGTCTTCCCGATATGGTGCAAACCCAAGGAGTGGATGTCAGGAAATCCACCCGAAATTACCTAATAATCGTTGGCTTGGTTTCGGAAGACGGCTCCATGGACGGCACCGATCTAAGAGATTTTGCCAAATCCAATTTGGAAAAAGTCTTGGCGCGCGTTCCCGGCGTGGGTGAAGTTGAAGTTTTCGGCGGTGGGTATGCTATGCGCGTGTGGCTCAATCCGGAAAAGCTGACGGATTACCATCTGACTGTGGAAGACGTAATTACATCCCTGAAAAGTTATAACGTGGAAGTTTCGGCAGGACAGTTTGGCGGAGCGCCTGCCGTCCCCGGTCAACGCCTGAATGCCTCTATCGTTGTCCAAAACATGCTTTCAACACCTGAAGAATTTGCCAACATTCCCTTGCGAACCAATCCTGACGGTTCAATCGTACGGATCGGTGACGTAGGGCGAACAGAGTTGGGCACAGAAATTTATGATATCCAGGTTTCGAATAACGGGAAACCGTCCGCGGGCATTGCCGTTCGCCAAGCACCGGACGCCAACGCGCTGGATACGGCCGATGCTGTGAAAGCAAAAATGGAGGAGATGAGCAGGTTTTTCCCGCCCGGCCTGAAGGTCGTCTACCCGAACGATTCCACGGTATTCATCAAAGTATCCATAAATGAAGTGATAAAAACTCTGATTATCGCCATACTTCTTGTTTTTCTGGTAATGTTACTTTTTCTTGGAAACGTCCGGGCTACACTGATTCCCACTATTGCTGTACCGGTGGTTATTCTGGGAACTTTCGCCGTTCTTGGTCTCTTCAGTTTTACCATCAATATGCTTACAATGTTTGCCATGGTTTTGGCCATCGGCCTTTTAGTGGATGATGCTATCGTGGTCGTGGAAAATGTTGAACGCATCATGAGCGAAGAAGGCCTTCCCCCTAAAGAGGCCACAGCCAAATCTATGGATCAAATTACCAGTGCTCTGGTAGGTATCGGGTTGGTACTTTCAGCGGTTTTCGGCCCAATGGCTTTTTTCCCCGGTTCCACAGGGGTCATCTACCGGCAGTTCTCCATTACGATTATTTCCGCCATGCTCCTCTCCGTCGTTGTCGCTTTAATTCTAACGCCTGTTCTCTGTGCATCAATTCTCAAGCCGGTAAGAGCGGGTCATGAACCCGCTGAGCATGCTGTTTCTTTTTTAAAGCCTTTTTTCTTATGGTTTGACCGCATATTCCTCCGGATTCGCGATCGGTACGTCGCGCTTGTTAGCCATTCCCTTTCACGAAAAAAACGATATCTTTCCGTATTTATTGTAATTATTTCGCTTATGGGTGTCTTGTTTCTGCGCATGCCCACCGCATATCTCCCGGATGAGGACCAGGGTATCTTGCTCGCACAAGTAATAATGCCAGTAGGTTCTACACTGGAACAAACCGACGCGGTCACAAAACAAATCGAAAAATACTTTATGGAAAATGAAAAGGAAGCGGTCGATACCGTCATGACCATAACCGGGGTCGGTTTTTCCGGACGAGCACAAAATAACGGCATGGTATTTATCCGATTGAAAGACTGGCATCTTCGCGATCGGCATGACCTCAAAGCTCCCGCCATTGCGGGAAGGGCAATGGTGGCTCTTTCCGGCATCCGCAATGCTCTAGTATATACCTTCCAGCCACCCGCTGTTTCTGAACTCGGCATGTCTATGGGATTTGATTTCCAATTCTTGGACCGAAGCGGCTCGGGTCATAATGCTTTAATGGCCGCGCAGTATCAGCTCTTGGGCATCGTGGCTCAGGATCCAAGAGTAACAAAAGTTCGCCCCAACAGCATGCCCGACGTACCGGAATACCGTGTTGACGTGGATTGGGAAAAGGCCGGCGCTCTTGGTGTGCCAATCACTTCTATTCACAGGACACTTTCGGCAGCCTTTGGCAGCGCTTATATAAATGATTTCGTTCAAGGTGGTCGTGTAAAAAGAGTTTATATCCAAGCTGACGCTCAATACCGCATGCTGCCCAAGGATCTGGAAAAACTTTATATTCGAAACACCCAGGGCAAGATGGTTCCTTTCTCATCCTTCGCCTCTGGTCGCTGGACATCGGGAGCTCCCAGGTTAACGCGTTTCAACGGATTCCCTTCCATTAATATTTGGGGCGAGCCTGCGCCGGGTAGAAGCTCAGGCGAGGCGATGAAGGCCATGGAAGAAGCGGTGACAAAACTTCCCAGGGGATTTGGTTTCGATTGGAGCGGTCTTTCCTATCAGGAAAGGATGGCCAGCACACAGGCGCCACTTTTATATGCCTTTTCCATTTTTGTCATCTTTTTGTGTTTGGCCGCTCTCTACGAAAGCTGGACAATTCCCATCTCCGTTCTTCTAGTTCTTCCGCTGGGGGTTATCGGTGGAATTATTGCGTCCAGCACTCGCGGACTGGCTAATGACGTTTATTTCCAAATCGGGCTGCTTACTACACTGGGGCTTACCACCAAAAATGCTATTCTTATTGTACAGTTTGCCAAAGGAGGTTTAGAAAAGGGAATGAATCTCATAGAAGCTACCCTGGAAGGAGCGAGACTTCGTTTCCGGCCTATTCTCATGACGTCATTGGCTTTCGGCTTCGGTGTTTTACCTCTGGCTCTCACCACCGGAGCTGGCGCCGGTGCCCAAAATGCCATAGGCACCAGCGTGTTGGGAGGAATGATCACGGCAACCGTCCTGGTGGTTATTTTTTCACCGCTATTTTACGTTTTGATAGAAAAAATATTCGGGAAACAGACCAAACTGACACCTGGAGAAAACATCCGTAAAAACTTCATTAACGGATGGGTAGAGAAAATTCGCTTTAAATGGAAAAATCGAAAGTCAGCCAAAACAAGGGGTATCAATTGATCAAGGGTAAAATGATATGAACAGAAAATTATTCCTTTTTTTGTTTATGACCATTCTTGTTGTTGGCGGATGCACGATGGCCCCAAAATACACGCGTCCGGACATGCAAATACCTTCTGAATGGCCGACCGGCCCGGCATATGGTGAAACACAACCTGCGTTCTCAGTCCCGACGGCAGAAGAATTGACTTGGCGAGACTTCCTTTCTGATGAAGGAATGCAAGAGATTATTGAAGCCGCGTTGTCCAACAACCGCGACTTACGACTGGCTGCCTTGAATGTGGAAAAAGCACAAGCGCTTTACGGCATTGGATGGACATCTCTCTTGCCCTCCGTTGATGCAATAGGGAGCTGGTATAAGGAACGAATACCTGCCGATCTTTCCTCAACTAAAAGCGCATACACCACAGAACGGTACAATATAAATCTTGGCATCACTTCCTGGGAAATTGATTTCTTTGGCCGTATTCGCAGTTTGAAAGACAAGGCTCTAGAAGAATACCTTGCTACTGACCAGTCTTTACGCAGCGCGAAGATTCTCCTTATCTGCACCGTAGCTCAGGCATATTTGACTTTAGCCGCGGATCGGGAAGCGCTTCAACTGGTATCTTCAACGCTAAAAACACAACAAGCTGCTTATGAACTGATTCGCAAACGCTATGAAGTGGGTATCGTATCCGAATTGGACCTGCTCCGGGCGCAGAGCCAGGTGGATGCGGCCAGGGGGGATGTTGCCCGTTATACCCAGTTTGTCGCGCAGGATGAAAATGCCTTAAATCTTCTGGTCGGCTCCCCGGTCAGGCACGAGCTACTGTCACAAAATCTGTCGGATATCACCCTGCCCAAAGATATTTCCGCCGGGCTTTCCTCCGAGTTACTTTTGCGCCGTCCGGATGTTCTGTCGGCGGAACACCGTCTCAAAGCAGCCAATGCCAACATCGGCGCAGCCCGCGCGGCTTTCTTTCCCCGCATTTCATTGACTACCACCGTCGGAACCGCCAGCGCCGACTTATCCGGGTTGTTCAAATCCGGTTCAGGAGTGTGGACATTTGCGCCGCAGATTATAATGCCGATTTTCGACGCCCGTACCTGGTTTGCGTACAACGTTTCTAAAATTGAAAAAGAAATGTCCATTGCACAGTATGAAAAATCCATTCAGACCGCTTTTCGTGAAGTAGCCGATGCTCTTGCTGTAAAAGGCACGATCAATCAACGCATTGAAGCCCAACAGTCGCTTGTCGACGCGCTTGCAACGGCTTACCGGCTTTCCGAGGCGCGTTACTCCAAGGGAATCGACGGCTATCTTTCCGTTCTGGACGCGCAACGTTCACTCTACAACGCACAGCAGGGTCTGGTTATGTTGCATCTCGCCCAAATAAATAATCTGGTGACTCTGTATAAAGCACTGGGCGGAGGTAAAAATAATTACTGATTTCATAATCATGAATGGACTTCTAAGAGTTTACAGTTATAATATTTCAGCAGCTTGCTGCCGCAAAAATAAAATGTCCAAAGAAACCATGCGCAATAATTTTAGGAGATAATGAAAAGATTACTTCGAATGAAAATAAAATATGTGATTGAGCTCACGTTAATTCTTCTGTTCCTCTGTCCAGTGGAACCGGCATCAGCAGCGGATGAAAAAGCTCGCGGAGCTGATACCTTAACCATATATCTGGAAAACGATCTTTTCGGTTTTGACAACTGGGACCGCTACTACACCCACGGAACAAAGATATCCTGGATTTCCCAAGATCTTACCAACTATCGGGATATTCTGCCTGTACCGTCCTTCGTGCACCGCTGGGTTGAGCAGATACCCTATCTCAATGATCCGCAAAACCTGCGCACAGTTTCTCTTTCGCTTGGTCAGAACATCTACACGCCTGCAGACAGAGAAAGAACAAACTTGATTCTATATGACCGTCCCTATGCCGGTGTCACATACTTGGGACTGGGCCTGCACAGCAGAAATAGTGTGCACATGGATACTCTCGAACTTGATATCGGCATTGTCGGACGCCATTCCTATGCTCAGGATATCCAAGAAGTAATTCACAAGTGGACGGGCACATTAGTGCCGAAAGGGTGGGAGCATCAACTTCACGATGAACCCCTCATAAATTTGTATATAGAGCGCAAATGGAAAGCTTTACAAAAGATAAATTCAGCAGGATTAGGATTTGACTTTATTCCGCACGCCGGTCTGGGCGTCGGCAATGCGTATACCGGAGTTAATATGGGCGGTCAAATGCGTTTTGGTTGGAACATTCCCAACGATTACGGAACATATCTAATTCGCGCCGGTTCCGACAGCAACGCGCCGCTGGACGATACTGATCCACGTTTCTTTCAGCCATTTCACCGTTTGGGGCTTCACCTTTTCCTTGCAGTGGATGGAAAGGCCGTTGCACGAAATATCCTTCTTGACGGAAACACATTCCGAGACAGTCACAGCGTCAATAAAAAACCTTTTGTCGTCGATTTCATCGGTGGCGTCGGTATGATCATTCACCAGATCAAAATCACCTATTCTTATGTGTACAGGACAAAAGAGTTTAAAACTCAAAACGACGAACAGCAATTCGGGGCAATTTCCGTCTCTTTTACTTTTTAGCTGCACTGCTTATATTTTTCACGGATATAGGCTGAACCCACTTTTTATTGTCGCCATCGTAAAACCACTTGTCCGTAAAACCTTTTCTTTTAATAAAGCGGGGATTTTCTGCCCAACGAAGAAGCTCCTGATAGGCGTCATTTATTTTACGAAAGGTCGAGGCTTGACCGCCCAAATCAGGGTGATGAATTTTTGCCTGGCGCCGGTAGGCGTTTTTTACGGTCACTTTTAGATTTGCTGACTCCAAATCTGCTTTACCCATGCCCAAGCAGGACAAAGCGTTCTCATGAACGCAATAAATTTTTAATGTCTTTGGTCTGACCAGTGAAACAGATGGAGACTTTTCAGCCAAATCCAGCACGCGGCGTGAAGCCAAATATTTTTTTTTTGACCTTCTTTCCTCTTCCCACCATGCCCTTCCCAATTCATTAGCCATTTTACCAAAATCATCTGATGGTTTTTGGCCTAAAGCGCGTACATGCGAAAAACGGAAGACCTCTTTATAGCCGGCCGCGTATATATCAAGATAAATCATTTTGTCCGAAAAATAGAAAGCCGCCCAACGCGTATTTAACGCCTGAAGCAATCCATTTCTTGCGTTCAGCCTCTGGCGCAAATTCTGTCGGCATCTGATCGAACAATATTTTCTGTTATTGATATTTTCTGATGTTCCGCAGGAAAGACAGCTATTTTTCTTGCGTTCACTATTTATGGAAATAGCTTTATTTTCTGGCATTTATTTTTTTCACACAACCGGCAAAACCGCTTCTTTCTTTAAAGGCAGGCGTTAAAACTTGCGCATTACTTTTTCCCCATTTTCAGATATCCGCGAGCCAATGAAACGTTAACGTGAACAACCCCTTTGTTCATATCTTTCATCGGATAATCATCGGTAATAGCGGGCAAGTTGTTCGCTTTATGTTGATTGTTTATTATTGAACCTGCCTCCACATAACAACCGTCTGGTATTTTCACGCCTATTAAAACAGCAGCGGGTTCAATAACGCAATTCTTACCGACAAAAGACTTAAAAACCAGCACCTTCATACCCACAAAGGTATCATCCATAACCGCAGAGGGCCCATGAATCTGCACCTGATGGGCAAGAGAAACGCGGTTACCTACGTATACTGCGTATTTTTTCCCCTTCACTTCCACAAGATTATTTTCAACCACTTCGCCATTCACTTCCGTCTCCAAAGCGTGTATAACCACACCATCTTGAATATTGGAATCGTCACCGACATAAATCGGCTGCCCTTCATCCCCGCGCACGCAAGCGGTTGGTGACACCATGATATTTTTGCCCAAAATTACATTACCGATAACCGCTGCAAGAGGATGGACGTAAGATGACGCATCAATAACCGGTTCCGACACCCGTGCGCAAAAATCTGCTTGAACATTTTTATGAATCATTTTTTTCTCCAAAATTATAATAGTTACATAAGAATCATACTCTTTTTACCCTACCTGCGTCTCGTTCCATACTCACAAGTTTTTGCCACACTTCATCCACTTTCGCTTCGGTATGTAAAAGAGAGTTTTCATTATCAATGACAATATCCGCCAGTTTCTTTTTCTGTTCAAGGGACATTTGACTGTCGATTCTCTTTTGCGCATCTTCTCTCGTTAAACCGTTGCGCAACTTCAGTCGGCTTAATTGTTCTTCCCGCGAGGCCAAGACAAGCACAGTAACATCAAAAAGATGCTGACTTTTTACTTCAAATAAAAGCGGTATTGCAGCGATAATTATAGCATTTTTATCTCTTGATGCTATTTTTTCCAGATGGTCATGCCATTCCAGAAAAGTGTACGGATGAACGATTTGATTAAGGCTGTTGAGCTTTTCCGGATTATAAAAAACGATCTTGGCCAACTTATCACGGTTGATACTTTTATCCGGCAGTAAAATATCATCGCCAAAATAACTGACAACCCTTTCCCATGCCGCCCTTCCCGGTTTTTGCACTTCATGGGCAAGCACGTCAAAATCAATTAGATATGCTCCCTTGCGGACAAACATATCGGCCACCGTAGATTTACCACAAGCAATACCTCCAGTTAAGCCAACACTTAACATTGTTTTTCCCCTTGCCTGAAATTTACTTTTTTAACTTATTCATTACACAATGAATATATCCACGACATAAACAGTCATCCAGTTTTTTATTTTTTGTTCATGTGATAAATAATCCGCAAACCTTCCAATGTCAACATTTCTTCCACTCTTTCGATGCTCTTTGTCTCCGTCGCCACGATTGCCGCCAACCCTCCGGTGGCAATGACCATAGGATCGGTCTTCGCTTCATTTTTCATCCTTTGAACAATTCCATCAATTAAGCCGGCATAGCCAAATATAATACCCGCCTGCATGGCGCTTACCGTGTCTTTGGTAATGACTGTTTTGGGCTTGCTGAATTCCACACGTGGCAATTTTGCTGCCCGCTGGAACAAAGCTTCAATCGAAATCAGAATCCCCGGGGCGATACAGCCTCCCATATATTCGCCTTTGGGGGAGATATAGTCAAATGTCGTTGCCGTGCCAAAATCGATAATTATCGCGGCCCGATGGTATTTATGGTACGCAGCCACTGCATTAACTATCCGGTCAGCGCCTACTTCCTTGGGATTATCGTAATAAATGGGCATTCCCGTTCTAATCCCTGGGCCAATAATTATCGGCTTTACATTAAAATATTTTATACATACCGGCTCCAAAATATTGAGCATGGGCGGCACAACACAGGAAATAATAATATCTTTTATTTCCTTTAGTTGCTCTGTTCTGATTCTGCTGGATTGATATAAATTGAAAATCAACATGCCGTATTCATCAACCGTATGGTCTATTTCCGTGCGAATACGCCAGTCATGAATCAGCTTATCATCGTCATAGAGCCCCAATACAGTGTTAGTATTGCCCACATCTATTACCAGCAACATTTCAATTCTCCTTTAATATCGACGCATCTCCCGCCAATATTTTTACTATCTCCCCTCCCGGCCGGGACAAAATCAATGCGCCTTGTTGATCTATCCCCACCGCCTTCCCGTTTATTACTTCATTCCTAAATCTCACGCATACATCGCCGCCTATCAACGCCGCCATTGTTAACCATTTTTCTTTTATCATGTCAAAACCGCCAGCAAGAAACGTTTTATACCATTTTGAAATATTTTTATACAGAGATATTAAAATATCCTGACGTGAAAATAACTCTCCGGTTTGAGCGAAAATGGATGTCGCGACACTTTTGATTTCCAAGGGAAGTTCTTCAACATTCATATTTACGTTTATACCAATACCTACAACGACAAAGTCAATCTTATCGCCATGCGATTGCATCTGGGCTAGTATCCCGCATACTTTTTTCCCGCTTAGCAAAACGTCATTGGGCCATTTAATCCGTGTTTCTCCGGGGCAAATATTTTCGATTATTTCAGCCACGGCCAAACCGCCCATTATCGTTATGCGAGATGCATCAACAGGTAAACAATCAGGCCTCAGGATAATTGATGTATAAATATTGACCTGCGGTGGTGAATGCCAGATTCTTTCCAATCTGCCTTTTCCCTTAACTTGGCTGTCGGCCAAAACAACCGTGCCCTCCGGAGCCCCTTCCTTGCCAAGCATGAAGGCCTCATCATTAGTCGACCCAATTTCCGTGAAATAGTAAATTTTACGGCCAATGATTTCTGCGGATAATTCTTTCTCTAGTTCTGGCAGGCACAAATCCATAAAAAGGGATTCAATGAATATTCTACGAAGTTTGTTCGAATCAGGCCCAAACTATTCTCTTTAATTCATTTAGCGTGATTTCTTTTACCGGATACAAATCCTCAACAATTTCGTCCGGCATAAACCACAGCTTAATTTCTTTTTCTGCATCTTCGGGACTGGAAGAAGCGTGAACCACGTTTTCAAACACGCCTGCTCTCGTCACTCTTCCGTAAGCCCCTCTAATAGACACGGGATTTGCTTTTTCCGGGTCTGTGTCCCCGACGATATCTCTTATTTTGGCAATTGCGTTTTCGCCCTGATATACCAGCGCAAGAACGCGGTATGTTTTATGCACCTCACCCATGATGTACTGAATTAATTCTTCAAAGAACGGCTTATCCTTGAGGTGCTCGTAATGCTTTTCAGCCAGCTCTCTGCTTACACGCACAACCTTTGCGCCCATAATGGTTAATTTTGCTTCCGCCAATCTGGAAATAACATTCCCGGTAAGGGATTTGACCAGCCCGTCCGGTTTTATCAAAATCAATGTTTGTTCAACAGCCATATATAACTCCAATAAAATATTTTTAATTTCTTTTGTTCTTTTCTTCCCGGTTTCTGATTTTCAGCGAAATATCCGCCGCGCGCACGGAGTGCGTGATTTCGCCCACGGATATAAAATCCACGCCGGTTTTCGCGATTGCGGAAACATTTTTCAAACTTACATTGCCTGATGCTTCCAACAGCACTTTTCCGGCAACCATTTTTACCGCTTTTTTCATTTCGAAAACAGGCATATTGTCCAGCATCACAACGTCTACGCCGGATTTCAAGGCCTCTTTCACTTCCTCTAAATTTTTTGTTTCTACCTCTATCTTTGTTTTTTTTCGTAAAGCTTTTTTCTGTGCCCTGACCGCTTCGGTTATGCCGCCCGCCGCAGCTATATGGTTGTCTTTAATGAGCACAGCATCATAAAGCCCCATACGGTGATTCACACCGCCGCCAATTTTCACGGCCATTTTATCCAGCAGGCGCAAACCGGGCATAGTTTTGCGCGTATCCAAAATTCTTGCTTTTGTGCCACGAACCGCTCTGACGTATCTGTTTGTTTGTGTAGCTATTCCGCACATCCGCTGAAATAAATTAAGAGCGACGCGTTCGGCCTGAAGAATTGAATGAAGGGGACCCTCCACGCAAGCGATAATATCTCCTTTTCTCACTTTCCTTCCATCTTTCATCAGGCCTTTGACTTTTATACACCTATCCTGAATTCTAAATACTTCCCCAAAAACATCAATTCCCGCCACCAGGAATTCGTCTTTTGCCATTGCTTCGACATACCCGCGAACTTCAGGTTTTACAATCGCCCGTGTGGTTATATCGCCCTTACCGATATCCTCTTTCAATGCTCCTTTGATAATTTTTTTAATCTGCACTGATTTTCTTACGTCGCGCATAGTTTTATTCTTACATTTGAATCTCTTTTAGTTTACTCAGGGCACCTTCTAAAGCAGTGTAGCGCTCTTTTAATTCATTCAGTTTTTCTTCTTCTTTTTTTATAATCGCCGATGACGCTTTTTCTCTAAAGTCGCGATTGGCTAATTTTTTTGAGCATTGCTGCAAATCTTTCTCAGCTTTCGCCAGTTCTTTTTGCAGGCGCATTTTTTCAGCGGATATGTCGACAATCCCTGCCAACGGAACAAATACTTTGGCGGAATTAACCACCCCCGTGGCAACGCCTTTCGGCTCTTTTAAATTCACGTCCACACTTAATTCCTCGGCATTGGCCATATTAATTATATAATTTTTACCGGACTCAATAATTTTTCTAGAATTTCCATCGGGGACGGAAACCATAACACTCAATTTACGCGATGGCGGTATTCGCATCTCCCCGCGAATGTTACGCACACAGGTGATTATGTCCATGATAAGCTGCATTTCTTTTTCCGCTTTGGTCGTTTTTGCTTCTTTCTCATATTTGGGAAACTCGCTGACCATGACCGAACCTTCGTTTTTTCCCTTCAGTACCTGCCAGAGTTCTTCAGTAACAAAAGGCATAAAAGGATGTAATAATTTAAGAACAATTTTAAAAACATCGAGCATTGTTCTTTGTGCCGCGCAGCGCTGTTGTTCATCGGTTTTTCCGTAAAGCGCGGGTTTAATCAGCTCCAGATACCAGTCGCAGAATTCATGCCAGACGAAACGGTAAATCGCGGCGGCGGCTTCATTAAAGCGATATTCCTCAAGATTCAGGGAAACTCCTTCTGCTGCCGCATTAAGTTTCGCCTTTATCCATTTCTCCGGAAGAGAATCTTTCGCTTTAAAGGCTTTCTTTTCATCATAATCTTCCAGATTTGACAACACCAATTTGGCGGCATTCCATATTTTGTTGACAAAAAACTTGTAACCTTCGATTCTTTCGGGAGACATGCGCACATCCCTGCCCTGCGCTGTATAGGCCGCCAGCGTAAAACGGAAAGCATCTGTGCCGTACTTATCGATCATCACCAGCGGATCGATGATATTGCCGGTGGACTTGCTCATTTTTTCCCCCTTTTCATCGCGCACCAGAGCGTGCAGATATACATCTTTGAAGGGAACATCCTTCATCACGTAAAGCCCCATCATCATCATTCGGGCAACCCAGAAAAAAAGAATATCAAAGCCGGTTATCAAAAGCGATGTGGGATAAAAATTTTTCAGTGCTTTTGTTTTTTTCGGCCAACCTAAAGTGGAAAAAGGCCAAAGCGCCGAGCTAAACCACGTATCGAGAACATCTTCGTCCTGTTTTAAAGACTTGCCGCCACATTTGGGACACTTAGCCGGATCGGTTTTGGAAACGATAACTTCGGAACAGCCGTCGCAATACCAGACCGGAATGCGATGTCCCCACCATAACTGACGCGAGATGCACCAGTCGCGTATATTGTTCATCCATTCAAAATAAGTCGCCTCCCAGGTTTTGGGAACGAGTTTTGTTTTACCCTCGACCACCGCTTTAACCGCCTGCTTAGCCAGCGGCTGAATTTTGACGAACCACTGCTTAGAAACCATCGGCTCGATATCTGTTTTGCATCGGTAGCACTTGCCGACATTGTGAGTATAAGGCTCTGTTTTGATGAGATATTTTCTTTTTTCTAAATCAGCAAGGATATTTTTCCGCGCCACATACCGGTCCTGCCCCTTATAAACTCCTCCTTTTTCATTGATGGCTCCGCGTCCATCCATAATGGTTATTATTTCCAGATTATGTTTGCGACCGATTACAAAATCGTTGGGATCGCATCCGGGCGTTATTTTCAGCGCACCGGATCCAAAGTCCATAGATACATACTCATCAGCGATAATCGGTATCTTTTTGTCGAGCAACGGCAAATAAACAAATTTGCCTATCTTGTCTTTGTATCGTTTATCATTGGGATTTACGGCGACTGCCGTATCGCCCAGAATTGTTTCCGGCCTGGTGGTAGCTACAATAATTTCTCCTTTGCCTTCAGCCATCGGATAGCCGATATGCCACAAGCAGCTGGCCTCCTGCACAAACTCCACTTCTAAATCCGAAATCGCCGTGTGGCAGCGCGGACACCAATTTACGATATAGTCTCCCTGATAAATCAGGCCATCTTCGTAGAGTTTGACAAAAACTTCCCTAACCGCCTGCGAAAGGCCCTCGTCCATGGTGAAGCGCTCTCTTTGCCAATCACAGGAACAGCCCAGTCTTTTTAACTGATTGATAATAACGCCACCGTATTTTTCCTTCCACTCCCAGACACGGGCAATAAATTGTTCCCTCCCCAAATCATGCCGCGTCAATCCCTCCTTGGCCAGTTCCTGCTCTACAACATTTTGTGTGGCTATTCCGGCATGGTCCATTCCCGGCATCCACAAAGCATTGAATCCCTGCATTCTTTTGAAGCGTATTATTATATCCTGCAGCGTATTGTTCAATGCGTGCCCCATATGCAGCATACCGGTCACATTGGGCGGCGGAATAACAATAGAAAAAGGTTCCTTGTCGCTTTCGTCCGCCGCATGAAAAAAATTCTTCTTCAGCCAGTAGTCGTATATTCTTTTTTCTGCTTCTTGCGGCTCAAATGCTTTTTTTAATGTTTCTTTACTCATTACTTATTTCACTCCACAAACATACTTACAAATAAAAAGGGCTCAACGCCCTTGATATCTATGCTTTTTCGGGAAAGCGCCATTTTATGCTGCTTTCAAAAACAACGTTTAAGTTGCTTCCTTTTCATCTGCCCCTCAAATTTTGCAAATATCAAATTTCTTGTTTCTCAAGTAATTACAAAACCGACACCAAATATTTAGAATCCGCGTCAGAACCGGCGAAAACAAAATGCATAATTATCTTTAGAAACTGCAGATGTCAAGTAATATTCCTATGTTTCAACCATTGGCGTTCCCTGCCAAAATTTTCGAACCGCTACAGTAATATCCTGAAAACTATCAGGCGCAAACCATTGTATGTCTTTATCGGCGGCAAACCAAGTTATTTGACGTTTGGCATAATGCCACGTATCTCGATTAATCAATCGTTTGGCCTCGGCAAGATCATAATCCCCCACCAAATACCTGATAATTTGCCGATAACCAAGCGATTGCAGAGGCTTTATTCCCTCGCCATATTCTTGCAAAATTCTTTTTACTTCATCGACCAGGCCCAAATCCAGCATCCCAGAGGTTCTGTCAATGATCCTCTTTCTAAGTTCATCGCGCTCGACCCGCAAACCAATCTTTAATGAGTGATAGGGGCTGTCAGCAAAAGCATGTTTGGTTTGCTTAGAGGTAATTGACTCGCCTGTTTGCTCCAGAACTTCCAGCGCTCTGATGACTCTTACCGCATCATTCGGTTTGATGCGGCTCGCCGCCGCCTTGTCTTTTTTCTTCAACAAATCATAGAGATATTCTTTACCCCGGGTTTGACCAAGCTTTTTATAATAACCGCGGATTCCTTCATCAACGGGCGGCGTTTCGATAATTCCTTTAAGCAGGGCGCGAATATAGAGGCCTGTACCCCCCACGATGAAAACCGGCTTTTTTTCTTCGTTAAGCTTCCTGATAACTTCACGCGCCATGTCCGCATACAGCGCCGCATTAAATTCTTCGTCCGGTTCAATGACATCAATCAGATGGTGTCTGACCTGTTTTCTTTGCTCGGGGGTTGGTTTTGCCGTACCGATATCAAAATAACGGTAAACCTGCATCGAATCCGCGTTAATTATCTCCCCGCCAAATTTCAGCGCCAGCTTTATGGCTAAAGATGTTTTACCTGTTGCCGTGGGCGAATTGATAACCACCAGGGGTATTTTTTGCATAACTATTTTCTTTTAAACATTTTTTCGATTTCGCTTATGGGAAATTTTATACTGATGGGTCGGCCATGCGGGCAGGTGGAGCTAAAAGGCGTCTTCTCCAAATCGCGGCAAAGCGCGGCTATTTCATCCAGAGAAAGCATGTTGTTTGCTTTAACTGCCGCGCGGCAAGCCAAAGCGACGAAAATTTCCTCTTTCTTTTCCTGAAGGGAAGAAAGCTGATTCTTGCCAGTGAGCTTGTCAGCAATGTCAACAATTACTTCCTTGGCCTGAGAACCGGATAATATTGCCGGTAATGTCTTTATCGCCAGCGTGTCCTTACCAAAGATTTCCACTTCCAGTCCGGCTTCATATAATAACGCTATGTGCTCGGATAATAAAGTAATTTGCGATTGTGTGACGCTGACGATTTCCGGCATCAACAAACGCTGCGATGCAACTTTTTGCTGTCCGGTATTTTTTAACCTCTCCAGAATAATCCTTTCATGCGCCGCGTGTTGGTCAATCAAAAGCAGTCCATCTTCGCCGGAAAATACCAGATAAGTGCCAGCAATTTGTCCCAAATAACTCCACCCGGAAAAAGTTATTCGTTCCGAAGCGTGTTCGCCGACTCTTTCGCCTACCGGTTTATATTCCAAGCCAGCTGTAACAACCGCCTCCTTCGAAGCTTTCGACGGCAACACTCCTTGGGAAATCAAAGCGGCGGATTTATCGTGATACTTATACCATTGGCGTGCATCGCCTATTGATGATTCATTTTTTTTCTGTTCCAGGCGATAAACAAAACTATCTTTTGCGCTTGCCTGCAAAAGATTTTGCCCCACTGTTTGAAAAATGAGGTCATAAACGCCGCGGGAATCCCTGAAGCGCACTTCCAACTTGGCCGGATGAACATTTACATCCACGTCCTGTGCGGGCAGTTCGATGAATAAAACCCCGGCGGGATAACGTCGCGGAGGAATAACCTGGCGGTAAGCGGATAAAACCGCATGAAGCATGCTGTTATCCCGCACAAAACGTTTATTGACATACAGGTAGATATATTTCGAATTGGACCGGTTAAATTCCGGGTGGGAAACGAATCCAGTTAATTTCATGCTCTCTTTTTCGCCGTTGACCGGGATACAGTGCGCGGAAAAATCCATACCCATAACTGCGGCAACACGCTGCGCGATATTGTTTGTTTTCGGAGCGGTAAACGATTCGCGTCCGTTGCTCAGCACATGAAAGCGAATTTCCGGATGGGCCAGCGCCAAGCGGATAATTGCCTCCATACACAAACTTTGTTCTGTCGTCTCTTTTTTCAGAAATTTCTTCCGGGCGGGAACACGGGCAAAAATATCACTCACAAGTATTTTAGTGCCGACCGGACAACCTGCCGGGGAAATTTCTTTTACCGTTCCCGCTTCCGCAACGGCTTTTGTCCCCTCTTTTTCCCCTTCCCTGCGGGTCAACAATTCCACTCTAGCCACGGAGGCAATGCTGGGAATGGCCTCTCCGCGGAAACCAAAAGAATAAATATGATAAATATCCTCGAATTTATGGATTTTACTCGTTGCGTGCCGTTTAAAAACCAGCGGCACATCTTCCGCATCCATCCCCAATCCATCATCGGCAACTTTTATCGATTGGCAACCGCCTTTTCCTAATTCCACGTCGATATTTGTTGCGCCCGCATCAATGGAATTTTCCACCAACTCCTTGACAATGGATGCCGGCCTTTCCACCACTTCTCCGGCGGCAATCTTACCGACCACTTCTGAGGATAAAACAACAATGCGCTTAGACAAAGCGACTATCTCCCTATTCCCTTTCGTTCTCCTATCTTTTTTCAAGAGCGCTGCACATCTTTAAATACCAAAATCCGCACTTCCTTCACTCGGCAATCGCTGCTTCCAAAGCTTGCACCTCAGGTCTAGTCCAATACAATGATAACGCGACATTGCTTCAACAAAATTGTTTCTTGGATTGTCCCGCGAATCCGTTGCGCATCGATATTGCCTATCACCAGGTCTGTTTTACCTGTAGCATCTGTTTTCACGGCCTTAATCGTCAAAGGATTTGCCGCTACTCGCTGGTTCGTCCGCGCGGAAACAATGTCGCGCGTATAGACAACCGTGCCCTGCCTGACTGCGTATTCACGGTCAACGCTGGAGTAACCGTAAACTTCCTTACCGTTCTCGTCAAAAATTTTTGGCGCCATAGCCGGTTTTGCCCCCATCCCGCGCGCATCCACAATGATTCCAGAATGCATGAGTGAAGTGGGTGGTATTCGCGGCGCCGTCTTGTGCGCCGCTGGCGGAGACGCTGAAGTGTCAGAAGGAGAAACAACTGCCGGGAGTTTCACGTCCTCTACTTCCGTTATGCTCGCGGGTAAAATTATCCTCGTTAGATTTCCGTAAATCGGCACGCGCAATTTTATTTCGGCCGTTCCGTCTGGCAAATACTGCTGATCGCTAACCATAGCGTCTCTCTGCACAAAATCTAATATCTGCGCATTAATATCTTGTCTTTCCATCATAAAATCTTTTATTTTTCTTGTTGAATCCACCTGGATGTCTTTAACAATTTCCATCAAATCACCCAGCGCCTTCTCTTTGGCCGCGCGCAGCGCCACAGGCCGAGCGTTGATTCTCCCCGCCAATTCAGGCGGCGGCGCGCCGATATTCATCGCTTCAATATAGCCGGCGGTCCAGTTAATCAGACCATAACCAATCGATTCTACGCATTCCTCACCGGTTTCATCCTGGCAAACACCCGCAGAAGCGAAGATTAAAAGTGTACCAATCATGATTGCGGCAAATACACTTCTCAACTTCATAAAATCCTCCTTGTTTGGTGACTGCCACAAAGCAGCCGTTCCAGGTAAAACAAGAAAAACCTTATTAACTTTGCTTTTAAAATTAACAAATTCGATATCATGTTGCAACAATCATTAAATTACACTCACTTGCGGTAAATAAGCAAAAACGAAAGGATAATCATTGTATACATTTAATATTCTTAAGATAATCCTGCACAGCCAACTGCCACGGCTGAGGTGTCTTTCCGGTAGTCGTGATGAATTTCTGCATACTCAAAGCGCTGTAGGCGGGACGCATTGCCGGCAGGGGAAGTTCATGAGTTTTAATCGGTTTGACTTCGACTTCATCCTTACTCACTTCTTTTAAAATCCTTACGGCAAATTCATACCAGCTGCAATGCCCGCGGTTGGTGACATGAAAAATACCACGCTGATTCTGAAAAATAAGCAACTCCACCGCCGCGGCCAAATCTTTTGTGTATGTGGGGCAGCCAATCTGGTCATCAACAACGGAAAGCCGTGTTGTTGTTTTTGCTTTATCCAAAATAGTGCGAACAAAATTTTTCCCGTTTATGCCGTAAAGCCATGATGTGCGGATGAGCAGATAATCTTCGGAAAGCGACTGCAGATAACGTTCACCGGCAAGTTTTGATTCTCCGTAAACGTTTATGGGATTACATATATCCTGTTCGCGATAAGGGCTTTTTGCCTTGCCGTCAAAAACATAATCAGTGCTGAAATGAATGATTCTGATATCCCTGCCGCGGCAGGCTTCACAGATATTTTTTACCGCCTCCGCGTTAACGGCAAAACATTCATCTCTCTGTGTTTCACAGCCGTCCACATTGGTAAAAGCGGCGGCGTTGACAACTATTTCCGGATTGATTTCCGCGACGGCGTTTTTACAATCTTTGGCGGAAACGATATCGATTTCCTCTTTGTCCATGCCGGTAACTTCGTGATCAGCAGATAATTTTTTCATCAGATCGCTCCCCAGCATGCCCTTATCTCCCAAAAGCAGTATCTTCAATTTCAGTATTTAACCTCCATTAAAAAAAGGCCGTGCGCGGGCGCGGTGGCTCCGGCGATTTTCCGGTCGCGCGAGGCAATGATTTTTTTCATTTCCTCCGGCAGGCGTTTGCCGCGTCCTACTTCCACCAGCGTCCCAATGATATTGCGCACCATATATTTTAAAAATCCCTTAGCTTCCACAATTATTTCAATGTTGCCTTCCGCAACTTTTTTTATTTCGATATTCATAATTGTGCGCACGCGGTCTTTTACGTCCGTGCCGGTGGCGCAAAAACAGGAAAAATCATGCGTGCCGAGCAAGTATTTTGCCGCCTGGCGCATTTTCGGCAAGTCCAGATCAAAGCGGACAAACCAGGAATAATTTCTTCCCAGCGCGGGGCGGAGTTTCTGATTGCAGATTTTATAGACATAAATTTTACTTTTAACATCGCGCTGGGCGTGAAATTCAAAAGGAACTTCCTCCATCTCCTTCACCACGATATCTTCCGGCAAAACGCTGTTAACGCCGCGGTAGATGCTGTTGACGGGCAATTTCGTGGCGCAGCGGAAACTCGCCACCTGGTTGAGCGCGTGCACGCCGGCATCCGTCCGCCCCGAGCCGATGACGGAAACTTTCTGGGCCGTGATTTTCTTAATCGCCTCTTCCAGCACCTGCTGTATGGACAGACCGTTTTTCTGCCTCTGCCAGCCGCGGTAGGCGCTGCCGTCGTATTCCACAACCATTTTAAAATTGCGCATGTTTTTATCCGTCATTCTTACACCGTCCGGGGAATTTATGCGGTTTGCCCGAAAAAATAAAGCATAAGTTTTACCAAAAAATCGTTGGGGGGCTCATTTTAGCGATTCAGGATGTTATTTTTTCTTGCCAGTTTCCGGCAAAAAAGCTAGGATTCTTGCCATCGCAAATATTTCTTTTTTGCATTGTATACTTAAGAAAATCAGCATATTTCTGAGGGGGGAACGGAGAAGGACTTATGGCGGACGATTCACAGAAAACAACAAAAGACAAAATCAATGAATTTGAGAAAAAAAGCCAGGCCATCAGAATGATGGGCGGCGAAAAGCAGGTAAACAAGCAGCATGAAGGCGGCAGGCTGACCGCCCGCGAGCGGCTTGATCTGCTTTTTGATAAAGGCACTTTTGAAGAAGTGCAGCTTTTTGTGCGGCACCGCTCCACGTTGTTCGGCCTGGATAAAAAGGAGATACCATCGGATGGCGTCGTCACGGGATTCGGGAAAATCAACGGGCGCTTCGTTTACGCGGCGGCGCAGGATTTCACCAGCTCCGGCGGCAGCCTAGGCGAAATGCACGCCAAAAAAATATGGAAAGTAATGGATATGGCGCTCGCGGCGCGCAAGCCGTTTGTGGCACTCAATGACTCCGGCGGCGCGCGCATTCAGGAAGGCGTTCCCGCGCTGGAGGGCTACGGCGGCATTTTTTACCGCAATACCATCGCTTCCGGCTATATTCCGCAGATTACGGCCATTATGGGCCCCACCGCCGGCGGCGCGGTTTATTCGCCAGCTTTGACTGACTGGGTTTTCATGGTCAAACAAAGTTCCTACATGTATATCACCGGCCCGGATGTCATCAAGGCCGTCATCGGCGAGGAAGTGACGCATGACGAACTGGGCGGCGCGGTGGCACACGCTACCAAAAGCGGCGTCTGTCATTTTGTCACGGAAAATGACAAAGACTGTCTGGAAAAAATCAAAACACTTCTTTCTTTTCTGCCGGATAGCTGCCAAACTTCACTTCCTACGGCACCATGCAAAGACAGCGCGGACAGAATCTGCGCGGAACTCGACACCATCATGCCCGATAAAGTCAACCGCGCCTATGACATGAAAAAAATCATCAAGTCCGTTGCCGATAACGGCGAGATGTTCGAGCCGATGGAAATGTGGGCGCAGAATATGGTCGTCGCGTTTATCCGCGTGATGGGTCAAACCGTGGGCGTGATTGCCAACAATCCGCGTTTTATGGGCGGCGTGCTGGATGTGAACGCATCCGATAAGGCCTCGCGTTTTATCCGTTTTTGCGACGCCTTCAATATTCCACTTCTGACTTTTACTGATGTTCCCGGTTACATGCCGGGCACCGATCAGGAATGGGCGGGTATTATCCGCCACGGCGCGAAGCTGCTGCACGCCTATTCCGAAGCGACAGTTCCCAAGCTGACTGTCATCACGCGCAAGGCCTACGGCGGCGCTTATCTGGGCATGTGCTCCAAGCAGTTGGGCGCGGACTATGTTATGGCCTGGCCGACGGCGGAAATCGCCGTGATGGGGGCGGAAGGAGCCTGTAACATAATTTATCGCGCGGAAATTTCCGCGGCCAGTGATCCCGCGGCCAAACGAGCGGAACTTGTCGCCGCCTATGAAGACAAATTCAACAATCCGTATTTCGCGGCATCTTTAGGTATTATTGATGAAATTATCGCTCCGCGCGAAACGAGAATCAGAATTATTGCTCTCTTGGAGGCACTAAAAGACAAAAAAGAAACGAGAGTAAAAAAGAAACATAATAATATACCGCTTTAAAATTAGTATCTAATTTACTAATAAATATATGTTATTTTAAGGGGAATTATTATGAAAAAATTTATTATCGCCTCAATTTGCGTTATTCTTTTATTTCTGACCGTCTACCTACTGTTTTGGCCTGTTCCCAGAAAGCCCGTGGCCTGGGACGCACCCAAAGCGCCGGGCTATGTCGGCCCTCATGAGGTTAACACAAAACTTGCCGCTTTGAAGATGATTGATCTGGGAAATGAAGAAGGTCCGGAACATATCTTCATCGGTAAAGACGGCAAGCTTTACACCACCGTTGCCAGCGGCAATATCCTGCGCATGAACCCCGATGGTAGTAATCAGGAAGTTTTTATCAATACAGGTGGACGCGTTTTGGGTTTTGATTTCGACGGGCGCGGCAATATGATTGCCGCCGACGCCGTCAAAGGACTTCTTTCCATCAGCCGTGACAAACAAATAACCCTACTTACCGACAAAGTCTACGGCGACCCGATTCGTTACGCTGACGCGGTGGTGGTGTCTAAAAATGGTAAAATTTATTTCAGTGACGCGTCACGCCGCTTTTCTCCCCAACAATGGGGCGGCGTGTTCAACGCCAGTATTCTGGATATTATGGAACAGTCGGCCACAGGCCGTATCCTAGAATACGACCCCGAAAATAAAATCACCCGCGTGGTGGCCAAAGGATTTTGCTTTGCCAACGGTCTCGCGTTGAGCAGAGATGAACAGTGGCTATTTGTGGCCGAAACAGGTAAATACCGCGTCTGGAAAATTTCGGTCAATCTGCGCGATTTGGATATCGCCAATCCCAGCAGGCTGGCCAGAGTTATTTTTGAAAATCTGCCCGGCTATCCCGATAATTTAATGCGAGGCATTAACGGCAAAATCTGGGTGGGTCTGGTTAAGCCGCGCAATCCCACCGCCGATAAAATGATGCCGAACCTCTTTAAACGCAAACTCAGCATGCGCCTGCCGCGCGCGCTGTGGCCCGTGCCCAAAGCTTACAGTCATGTTTTCGCCTTCATCGAAGACGGCACGGTAGTTGCTGATTTACAGGATCCCCAAGGCGCGTATCCGGAAACAACCGGCGTTACGGAAACAAAAGACCGTCTCTATATTCAGAGCCTGCACGCCAAGGGCTTAGGCTGGCTGGCAAAATGATTGAATAGACACGCAGTAATTTTAGAAGTATACTTTTCAAACAAATCCTTATTTCAAAAAGGAGGATGTCATGAAAATCAGCGCTCGTAACATAATAAAAGGCAAAGTCGTAAAAGTTACTACCGGCGCCGTTAATTCAGAAGTTGTTTTGGAGCTGCCCGGAGGCACACAGCTTGTATCAATTATCTCCAAAGAATCCGCTACAAACCTCGGGTTGGAACCGGGCAAAACCGCATACGCCGTAATCAAAGCTTCCAATGTAATGATTGCCGTAGATTAAGTTGCCGAAATAATTAACGCGATGCGTTTTTGGCGTTTTTCAGATAAATAACCAACTTGGTTTTTGGTCTTTATTACCACAAAATACCAAGGGGCAAAAGTATATTTATAGCTGTTTTTTACGGATATTTTTCTTTTTGCATTTTTTTAGAAATAGAGTAGGGTATCCAAAAATATCGAAAAAAACTAAGTTAGTATATTAATTGTTACCGACAAAACAAATAAATCACCACAAGAAGAATTAAAACAATCTGCACGGCGTAGATGCTGAACATGTGACGGCGGTAGAATTCAATCCCTTTCTGGATGCGTCTCAGTCCGCCAAATAACTTCCTAAAACGCTCTAGACGAAGATATTCTATATTATCCGAGGAAAAATCTTTCTGAAACGCGAACATAGGGCAAGCCGCGTAAACATCATCTTTGAGCGGACGAAAAAGCGTATCATTGGCAATCCCCTGCCACGGCACATAGGCCAGCGTTTGCGCGTAATCACTGTTTAAAGCATAGGCATGGGTCAAACTTTGATAGCGGACTTTCTGCACGCATGGATTGGAAGTTTTCCCGCTCGCGCGGATCAAAGCGCCGAAAAGAAAAACTTTCCACCGCGGATTTTGCTTTAAAAATTCCACGCAGCTTTGCAGTTTTCGCGGGTCAAAGCGTTCAAATTCCACATCATCTTCAAAAACCACAATATTTCGGGCTCCCGCTTCCAGGCCTTTCTGGAGACAGGTCATATGCGACTCGTAAATCTGTTGCATGATATCGTAGGGTAATCGCTCGCTGACAATGAATTCCACTCTGTCGGCCAAGCCTACTTTGGCAAATTCCTCAACTGCCGATTGGCGACGGTCTTCACGTTGCTTCAAAGAAATGCAGTAGAGGCGGTCAAAAAAATCCCAGGGGGTGGTTTCAGTCGTCATTTTATTTCACACAGATACCATTTTTATCGCAGCACTCTATAATGCGTTCTCTCGCTTGTCAACAATCAGCTTAAAAACCGCACAAAACCAATTGCACAAAGACGCCGGCTCGTGTATTGATTTTATTATAATGCGTAGGAAAATCGCCAATTACCTTTCTCAAAAAAAGTTCATTATCAAGTTGATGGAAAATCCGGCAGATTTGAGCGAATTCAAGCAACGCCCTACCCCGCGGTTGATTACCGGATTGTTTCTGATGGCCTTTAGTTACGTTATCGGCTGGCCGGCAATCGCCGCGCTGGGCGTTCTGGCCGTATGGTATAAAGAACCGCTCATTGCCGTTATCGGCGGCCCAACAATTTATGCGATTTCGTGCCTTGTTTTTCTTTTTGGCGCGTGGCTGGCGCGCGCCCCGCATTATCTGGGAACACTGACAAAATTCGCCACGCAATCGTTCATCAGAAAATATTCCACGAAAAATTTCTCATGATTATTTTTTCAGACGGGGGTCAAGCGCGTCACGGATTCCTTCTCCCAACAGGTTATATCCTACCACGGTGATCAATATCGCCAGCCCCGGATAGAGAGAAAGCCACCAGGCAATATCGATATTGTCCTTGCCGGCGGTTAAAATATTGCCCCAGCTGGGCGTGGGCGGCTGAACACCGATGCCCAAAAAGCTAAGCGCCGATTCGGTAAGAATCGCTCCGGCAATGCCCAACGTCGCGGCAACCAAAATCGAGGCAAAGGCGTTGGGCAGAATATGCAGAAAAATAATGCGCGCGTCGCTCGCGCCAATCACTCTGGCCGCCTGAACAAAATCACGTTCTTTCAGCGAGATGAAATCCGCGCGTACCAGGCGCGTCACACCCATCCACCCCGTAAGACCAATCACAATCATGATATTCCAGATGGAAGGCTCCAGAAAGGCGATTACCGCCAGAATCAGAAAAAAAGTGGGGAAACAAAGCATGATATCCACAAAGCGCATTATGGAAACATCCACCCAGCCGCCGTAAAAACCGGCAATCGCGCCCAGAATCGTGCCGATGATAATGGCAATACCAGTGGCGACAAAACCGACCTTAAGAGAAATTTGCGCACCCCAGATCACCCGCGAGAGAACATCTCTTCCCAGTTGATCCGTCCCGCATAGATGCTGCCAGGAAGGAGGCGCCAGAACGTTCTGCAAATTGATTTCTCCGGGATCATAAGGCGCAAGCCACGGCGCCAGAACGGAAACGATGAAAAGCAGCAAAACAATACCCGCGCCCGCGACCATCAACTTGTTTTTGTAAAATGTTTCCCAAAAGTTCATAATTTATCAGCACCAAAATATTACGGCGCTATCAGGATATCCTGATGCGCGGATCCGCCACCGCGTAGGAGACATCAGCGATTAAATTGCCCAGAAGCGTCAGAATTGCGCCGATGAGCAAAATGCCCATCACCGTAGGATAATCACGCGCCATTACCGACATATAAAAAAGCTGTCCCATGCCGGGAATGGCAAAAATCGTTTCAAAAATAACGCTGCCGCCAATAAGCCCGGGAATAGAAAGCCCCAAAATCGTTATCACGGGCAAAAGCGCGTTGCGCAGTGCGTGTTTATAAATAACAACACGCTCGGATAAACCCTTGGCGCGCGCCGTCATAATATAATCCTGGCGGATTACTTCCAGCATGTTCGCCCGCATATAGCGCGAAAGACCTGCCAGTCCGCCAAACGCGGAAACCAGCACGGGTAAAACAAGATGTTTCGCCAGGTCAACAAATTGCATCCATGTGCTCATATATTCGTAATTGAGCGATCGCAGGCCGGAAATCGGCAGCCAGCCCAGATGAATGCCGAAAAATATCATCAACAAAAGAGCCAACCAGAAAGTGGGCACGGCAAAACCGATAAAAACCACCACCGCCGTTATTTTGTCAAAAAGGGAATCCTGATGAACGGCAGAAAGCACACCGATGGGTACAGCCACGGCGATAATTATCAAAAGAGACAAAAGATTGATCGAAATGGTTATCGGCAGGCGCTCCAGAATTTTATCCGCCACCGGCCGGTGGTCACTTGCAAAGGATGTTCCTAAATCGCCCCTGGTGATTTTTTTCAGCCATGACCAATACTGCACATGAACCGGCTTATCCAACTCATACAAGGCCCGGAGTTGCTCTTTCATTTCCACGGAAGCCTTGGGGTTCATCTGCGTCTGCAAATCGGTGGGCGAGCCGGGAGCCAAACGCATTACCGCAAAACAAATAATGGTGATTCCCAGTAAAAGCGGAATCATGAAAAGCAATCTTTTGATGATATATTTGAGCATTTAAATTTCCCGATTTTTTACGCGCCGGAACCAGCCGCTTAAATAAAATCCAGAAAGCCTGCTTCTTTGATGTTTTCTAGTGATTTCCAGAGTGCCTTTTGGTCATGCGCCTCCAGCGTAATCACCGGTTTGATTTTTCTTTTGTCCAGAACAGCAAGAAGTTCCGCGAACGGAAAAGTGCCCTCGCCCACTGCCAAATGCTCGTCTTTCTGCCCGAAATTGTCATGCAGGTGCAGCTGCCCTAAATACTTGCCCAGTTCCCTGAACCACACTTTCAGCGAGGCGTAAGAAAAAGCATTGAAATGTCCCGTATCGAAACAAAAACAAACGCTGTCCGAAGCAAGCGCTTCAAAGAGACGCCGTAATAAACGAGGGCCCTTGTCATAGACGTTTTCCAAAGATAAAACAGTGTCATATTCTTTGGCCAGGGGAATCAGTTCCGCCCAGGATTTGACAGAAGCCTCCAGCCATAAATCATCACAATCCACGTAATAACGGTCGTCAAACATGGGGTGGCAGACAATACGCAAGGGCCGGAAATACTGCGCCAGTTCGATTGCTTTCTTCATTCTGTCCACGCTCACCTGGCGGATTTTATCGTCCAAAGCTCCGGGACGTAAATCCATAAATGGGGCATGAAACGTTATTTTTAACCCGGCCTCGTTTAAAATTTTTGCTATTTTTCTACATTTTTCCTTGTCCAAATTTTTTAATACGTGCTGGTTGAAATAAATTTCCAGATTCAGTCGGTGTTCAAGAACGATTTTCTGATGTTCGGGCAAAAGATGAAACGGCATGTGTATCTGAACTTTGCTGACCACGTCCCGCATTGTCAAATCCTTCATATATAAAATTAATTTTGCTTACCACGGCAAATTTATTTTCACAACAACCAAATATCTGAGCAAAATATTTTTTAATTTATGGAATTCAAAACAGACAAACTGATATTTTTTGTCAAAATGTGACATTGTCATCTCCCCTTTTTTATGGCATAAGTTTGCAAATTCCGTTTCTAACAGGGGGTATATTTGGCGGTAAAGAAAAACGAGACACGAAAGAGGCTGCTTTTATGCATCAACGCGACTTTACAGAAAAAAGCCAAAGACATTGTTGTGCTAAATATTAAAGATATTTCCAGCTTTGCCGATTATATGCTGATCTGTTCTGGCTCCAGCGAAAGACAGGTTCAGGCTATTTCCGGTGCCATTCAGGAATATTTAAAAAATGCGGGTATCAGACCTCTGGGCGTGGAAGGAGAAGAAAACGCGCAATGGGTCTTGCTTGATTACGATGACATTGTAATTTCGGTTTTTCTGGAAAGAATACGCTCGTTTTACGACATAGAAAATTTATGGGATGCGCCCAAAATGCACATTACCGAAAGTAAAACAGAAATAAGACGATTAAACAAGGCGATGTCTTGAACTGGAAAAACATTATCCAAAACATAACTGATATCTTTTATCCGCCCATCTGTCCGGGATGCACGGCAATTTTACGGCCGGAAGAAGAAAAATATTTTTGTTCTGATTGCCGCGAAAAAATCAGGTTTTTAACCGGCAGTATCTGCCCTGTCTGTGGAATAGCTTTTTTCGACAGCCCGGCGGGCAATCACCTGTGCGGCAATTGCATCGGACAAAGACCGTTTTTCTCTGTAGCCCGCGCGGTGGCGGCCTACGAAAATACCATCCTGAAAACTATCCGAAAATTCAAATACGGCCGCGATTTATCCACCGGTTCTGTCCTTGCCCGCTTTATGGCTGATTTTTCTTTTCCGGATTTTGACTACAAAAAGTACTCATTAATAGCACCTGTTCCTCTGCATATCAAAAAACTGAGGCAACGCGGATTCAACCAATCAGTAATTCTCGCAAAAGCCCTAAAAAAAAAATGGCGGTTGCCCTTAAATTATTTCTTGCTAAAACGCACTAAATTTACTTTAACACAAACCGGTTTGGACAAAAAAGAACGGGAAAAAAATATAAAGGGCGTTTTTAAAGTAACCAGCGACGAAGCAGTTGACGGCCAAAATATTATTCTCGTCGACGACGTATATACGACAGGCTCAACACTCAATGAGTGCGCCAAAACTTTGCGTAAAGCCGGCGCGAAGGAAATTGCCGCTTTAACGCTGGCGAGGGTCATTTAACCAAATGGATTGATATGAAAATAATATTAGATAGAAAAACGTTAAAAAGAAAGCTGGAAATTCTCAAAAAACAAGGCGAAAAAATCGCTTTTACCAACGGGTGTTTCGATATCCTTCACGTCGGCCACGTCCGTTACCTAAAAAAAGCAAAAAAAACCGCAGATATCCTAGTGCTGGCGTTAAACAGTGATTCTTCCGTGAGAAAAATCAAGGGAGACAAAAGACCGCTCGTGAGCCAACAAGAAAGAGCGGAAATAATGGCCGCTCTTGAATTTATTGATTTTGTGACTATTTTTAATGAAACAACCCCGTTGAAGCTCATCACATTATTAAGACCCGATGTCTTGATTAAAGGCGGAGATTGGCCCGAAGATAAAATCGTGGGGCGGGAGGAAATAAAAAAATGGGGCGGTAAATTAACGATAATCCCTGAAATTAAAGGAAAATCTACGACCAATATTATCGCCAAAATCAGGCAAGTATATTATTCTAAAGGTTGATTAATTACTTCATTTTTGCTAACTAACACAGATAATTATTTTGCTTTACAAACATTTTACCTTTAGGTAAAACACTCATTCAGTTTTTTTAAAAGGAGTGGCGATATTGGAAAAACAAGTAGCTATAAAACCGGAAAAGCTGGAAGTCTTTCGCAATATGCTCATCCAGAAAATAAATGAGTTGCTCAGTGAGGCGGGTAAAACCGTTTCCCAGATGACCGACGGCAAAGAAAATTTTCCCGATCCGACCGACAGAGCCTCACTGGAGGCAGACCGTAACTTTGAACTGCGCATCCGCGATCGCGAACGCAAACTCATTTTAAAAATGCAGGAAGCAATAAAAAGAATTGACGACGGCATTTTTGGCATTTGTGAGGTGTGCGGCGGACCCATCTCGGAAAAAAGATTGATGGCCAGACCGGTAACAACCCTCTGCATCGACTGCAAAACAAAGCAGGAAAAGCTGGAAAAGCTCAAGGGAGAATAATCAAAAATACATAATAATTAAAAGCGCTCCGTTTCCGGGGCGTTTTTTGTTTTGAGACTAGATAATGTTTATAAATATTGCTTTCAATATTCCCCAAGACAAACTGTTCACTTATGAAGTACCGCCTACTTTGGAAAAGAAAGTTCAAATCGGTAAACGTGTGTTTGTTCCCTTTGGCCACAAAAAACGTACCGGCTTTATCGTGTCTACAACGGATACCTGCATTTTATCGGAGATAAAATTAATTACGGAAGTACTCGATGATGAACCTCTCTTTGACCAAAGCGATCTGGACTTTTACCGATGGGTCGCGCATTATTACATGTATCCTCTCGGAAAAACTCTAGCGGAAATTATCCCATCAGGTGCGGGAAAAAAAGATATCACCTGGATTATTCCGGTTTCCTTGCCCGAAAATGTTCCCCTGACACGAACGCAAGAAAAAATTCTTGGTGTTTTAAACAAATATCCACAAGGGATGTCTATAAACAGCCTGTCCCAGGAATGTAAGCTTAAAAACATTTCTGCTGCTGTGCGCCGACTTCATCTTTTGGGACTTTTGCACATTGAAGAAAGACAAAAAAAGCAACTTGGCGTGTGCACGGAAAAAATGGTTCTTCTGAGTGAGGATAAAATTACGGAGGCAAAATTAACCGCCAGACAAAAAACATTAGTTAATTTTCTCCAAAAACACGGCTCGGCTTCAATCGCCAGATTGATTAAGGCCACCGGCGTATCTCCCGCTGTGGTAAACACATTGCACAAAAAGGGCCTTTTAACCTTCAAAGCCAAGGAAATAATCCGGCGGGCTCCTCTTGCCTCATCACTTATGGATAATCCGAATAGTATTTCTTTGAATAAAGAACAGAAACAGGTGCTTGCCGAGATATCTTCCTTTCTGGGAAAAAATGCTTTTACCCCTATTTTGCTTCACGGCGTAACAGGCAGTGGAAAAACAGAAATTTACCTCAAGGCCATAGAAGAAGTTTTAAAAAATGACGAAACCGCTATTTACCTGGTTCCCGAAATCGCGTTGACACCCCAACTTATTGCTAGAATTTCCGGCAGGTTCAGCGAAAATAAAATTGCCGTCCTGCACAGCAGAATCGCCCAGTCCATCCGCTATGATCAATGGAGGCAGATAAAACGCGGCGATATTCAGCTGGTCATCGGAGCGCGTTCCGCCATCTTTGCCCCCTTGCCGAATCTTAAATTGATTATTGTCGATGAAGAACATGATTCTTCGTATAAGCAAAATGAACGGCTGCATTATCATGCTCGTGACGCAGCGGTAGTCAAAGCCAAAATGAATCGCGCGGTCGTGATACTGGGTTCAGCCACACCAAGCATCCGTTCCTATTTCAACGCCCAAACAAAAAAATATCAACATATGGAACTTACACATCGCGTGCTAGACAGACCTCTACCCATTGTAGAAATCATTGACATGAAAGAGCAAAAAGAAAAGCAGGGCAAGTTACCACTGCTTTCCGACCAACTGATTTCCGCTGTGGCTGAAACTCTGAATCGGAAAGAACAGGTCTTGCTTTTTCTCAACAGACGCGGCTTTAATACTTTTTTAGTCTGCGCGGATTGCGGTTATAATTTTCGCTGCCCGAACTGTGCCGTTTCGCTAAAGTATCATCTTGCCGAAAACGTCATCAAATGTCATTATTGTAGTTTCTCTCAGAAAGCCCTTCCTATCTGCCCGTTCTGCAAAGGAAGCCGCATACTTAGTTACGGGGCGGGCACCCAAAAATTGGAAAAAGAAATCGCAAGACTATTCCCCGAAGCCCGACTGCAAAGGATGGATTCCGACACGTCATCACACAGTGACGCGCAGGAAAATATTCTCAGCTTGCTGGAGAAAAAAAATCTTGATATCTTGGTCGGAACACAAATGATTACCAAGGGACACGACTTCCCGTGGATTACTCTCGTTGGCGTCATAACCGCGGACACATCTTTAAACATGCCAGATTTCCGAGCGGCGGAAAAAACATTACAGCTTTTGACACAGGTTGCCGGACGCGGCGGGCGAGGCGAAAATCCCGGCAAAGTAATCATTCAAACATTCAACCCCGAACATTATGCTCTTTTGTATACCAAATACCATGACTACAAATCATTTTATCGAGAAGAAATGGGATTCCGCCAATCCTTCAAATATCCGCCTGTAGGCTGTCTCATCAATATCCACCTATCTTCGCTCAAAAAAGACGTTCTGAACAGCGAGGCTGAAAAATTGAAAAAAAACACAAAAGCTATCTGCAGGCGCTATCTGAATTCGGTGGAAATCATCGGCCCCGCCCCGGCTCCACTAGCCAAACTTAACGGGCGTTTTCGTTTTCAAATGTTAATCAAGGGTACCAATTCAAGTGAATTACGCCAAATAGTACAAGAATTACTGCAAAATCAAAAAAACAGATTCGTAAAAACAACTGTGGATGTCGACCCGGAAAATTTCATGTAAGGTATCAGCTAAGCGGCACTGATATTCATGCGCCAGATGGTAAAATTTAGCACGACGGCAAAACTCACCCATAATAAATAAGGAATCAATAAAAAACCGGCCGGGAGATAAATTCTCCAGAAAATAAATATAGTGGCTACAATAGATATCCACAGCAGGCAAATCTCCGCAAAGGCCAATCCCGGATTACGCATACAAAAAAATATCAACGGCCAAATAATATTCAGAATTAACTGGATGACATAAAGACTAAGGGCTAGCGGCGATGGAGAAATAACGCGCCGCTGCCAGATAAATCCGGCAGCGATACCCATCAACGTATAAAGCAGAATCCAAACCGGAGCAAATATCCAGGCGGGAGGATTCCAAACAGGTTTGCTCAGAGCGCTGTACCATGCATCCGGACGGCTTACCATACCGGCTACCAAGCCAACCGCCAGAGTGACAATAACCCATAAAAATACGCCAAGATGATATTTTTTATTATGGGTGTTTGTATCCATGTTAATGATATCTGGTTAGCATTTATCGTCCGCTTGATTTACGCCAGGTATTTACCCACTTGCCGCCAATCTTTTTGTAAAGAAATATGTCTTCTTTAAATTTACCTGTTGTCTCTGTAACATAACTGGTATCGGGACGATAACTTATGTGTACACGATAAGTATCAGCAGTTTTTTCCAATGGCTTTATCAAAACAAGTTCGCCTTTTGGATATACACGCTGAAAATCTTCTCGAATCAATTCATTGGAAGGCTTATCACCACAGCTTATAAGAAAAAATAAAATTAAAACAAATAACCATTTCCTCATAATTTGCCTCCTAAATCCATTATTCCCAAAGATAATGGCTATATTCCCAATACTAATAACTAATTATCTTATATATATTATAAAATCGTGTTTATTTCAAAACATTATTCATCAAAGCCACGCTTGACACAACTCTTTTTTTGTCTATATGTTTCTTGCGAAAAAAGAAAGGATTCTTTGCATGTCTAAACTAAAGATTTTATTCATGGGCACGTCTTCTTTTGCTCTTCCCGCACTGCAACTTCTACACAGCGAAAATCATCATATTGTTGGCGTAATCACTCAACCTGACCGGCCGCAAGGCAGAGGACAAAAAACAAATTCGCCGCCGGTAAAAATTCTGGCGCTAAAATTAGGTCTGCCCGTTTTTCAGCCAGAGCATATCAAAGACCAGGCATCATTAGAATTAATAAAAAAATTAGGACCGGAAATAATTGTTGTCGCGGCATTCGGCCAAATTTTGCCCAAATCCATTCTTGATGTGCCCGCATTAGGATGCCTGAATATTCATCCTTCTTTGTTACCGAAATACAGAGGCGCAGCGCCAATTAACTGGGCGCTGATAAACGGGGAGTCAAAAACGGGTGTTACAATTATGATGATGGACGAAGAAATGGATTCCGGCAATATTTTAGCACAAAAAGAAACGCTCATCAGTCAAACAGAAAATTTTGGGCAATTGCATGACCGGCTGGCCGATCAGGGATCTTCCCTGCTCATCCAGACAATCGAACAAATAACCACCGGCGCCATGAAAAGCAAAAAGCAGGATTCCTCCACTGCCACTTTCGCCCCACGGTTAACCAAAGAAATGGGAAAGATAAACTGGTGCAATAGTGTCTCCACTATATGTAATCTTATTCGCGGTCTTAGTCCTTCACCGGGCGCCTATAGTTTCCTGGATGGTAAAATGCTCAAAATATACGCGGCCGAGCCAAAACCGAAAAAAACAGATAAAAAACCCGGCACCATTATGGAACAATCAAATAAAACAATATCCGTAGTCGCTATCGACGGATGCATAATTCTCAGGGAAATCCAGCTTGCCGGTAAGAAAAAGATGCCGGCAGAGGAATTTTTGCGTGGATATAAAATTAATCCTGAAACCATTTTAGGAAACTAAATCTTAACCATACTGATCGTCAAAGAGGCCGATTTGTGCGTTATACGATTTTTAACACACCCCTGATAAAAACATTTTTATGGGTTTTGTCGATTATTCTGTTAAAAACATTCGGCTGGAAGACAATCGGCCATCTTCCCGCCAGTCCGAAATACCTCATTATCGTCGCCCCACATACCTCCAACTGGGATTTATTTTACGGGATAATGCTCGCTTTCTCGCTAAAACTTGATGCTCATTTTTTGGCAAAAAAGGAATTATTCCGCTGGCCTTTCGGACCAGTAATAAAATGGTTGGGGGGAATTGCTATTGATAGATCATCAACAGCAAATTCTGTGGATCGGATGATAACAACATTCAAAAAAAACAAAATATTTGTTTTAGCCCTGGCTCCGGAAGGCACACGATACAAAGTAAGATATTGGAAATCTGGTTTTTATCATATAGCCGTGGGCGCCGGCGTTCCCATACAAATCGGTTTTATTGATTATGCATCTAAAACCGGCGGAGCCGGACCTCTTATCCACCCATCGGGAGATATAACAGGCGACATGGAGATTATACATGATTTTTACATGAAAATTAAAGGCAAACATTCTGAGCAAACAGCCCCGGCATCTATTTATACAAAAAGCTGAGTTTGTAACAAAATTAATATTAACGAGGGATCTTTTAATCAAACTTTTTCCGTATATCTTACAGGATTTTATAAGCTTACAAACCGACGGGAAAATATTATGCGTGAATCAATCCGCCATCTAGCAGTAGATATTCTCACACAGGTTAACGACGGCCGTTCTTTCGCCTCTCCCCTTCTTGATTCCTGCCTTGATGCTTATCGGCTATCGGCAACCTCGGACGGTAAATTGCTTACCTATCTTGTTTACGGTGTGCTCAGACACCGCGGTTATCTTGACTGGATAACAACAAAACTTTACCGGGGAAATTTCAGAAATCTCGATGAGCGGATAAAAAATATTCTGCGCGTTTCTGTTTTCCAGCTTAAATTCAGCGACCGTCTCCCATCTTTTGCCGTTGTGGATGAAGCGGTAAAAATTACACAAATTATCTCCCCGGGAAAAAGCGGACTTGTCAACGCTGTTTTAAGAAATTTCTTGCGCCAAGACAAAAATATTCCCTTTCCCCCTTTAAGAAAAAATACCGCTGAATACATATCTCTTTTTCACTCTCATCCTCTTTGGGTAGTAAAAGAATGGCTGTCAGCTTTGGGTGAACAAAACACCGTGGCTCTTTGCACGGCAAATAATCAGATTCCTCCTTTTACGTTGAGAGCAAACACTTTAAAAATATCTCCGGATAAATTGTCGAAAAATCTGAGACCTCAAGAATTTATCACCACGACGACAGTCTACTCCCCCGACGGACTAATTATCGTCCAAAGTGACCAGACTATTCAGAAAACAGAAGCATTTTATCAGGGACTCCTACGTCTCCAGGATGAAGGTTCACAATGCATCCCTTATCTTATTAATCCGAAGAAAAATGAATCAATTCTGGATGTCTGCGCGGGAACCGGCGGTAAAGCGACGCATCTTGCCGCAATTATCAACAATCAAGGTCACATTGTGGCAATCGACAATGATCCGGAAAAAATTAGCGAGCTAAAAAAAGAGGCGACCCGAATGGGCATTACCGCAATAGACGCGCGGATGGCGGATGTAAGCGCCAACCTTCCCGAAGAATTTCATGAAAGATTTGACCACGTCCTTGTGGACGCTCCTTGCTCGGGAACCGGAACATTAAGGAGAAATCCGGAAATAAAATGGCGTCTCGCGCCATCGGACATAAATAAATCAACTGTCATACAAAACAAGCTTTTATGTAATGCTTCGCATGCGGTGAAACGAGGCGGACAGCTAATTTATTGTACCTGCTCTCTTTTGAGCAAGGAAAACGAGCATATAATAAATACCTTTTTAGCAAAAAATAAACATTTCTTACTTTGTAAACCTCCGTCTTCAATAAATCAAAGCCTTATTGACAGCAAACATTTTTACCGAACCTATCCTCATATCCACAACATGGACGGTTTTTTTGCCGCCGTTTTAAGGCGTGATTAAAACCCTTCTAATTTAAATTGACGAACAAAATCAAATAGTGCTAGATAGCCGCATCTTTTTTCAAGGGAGTCTGATTATGTTTGTAAAGCAAATGATGGTCGGCCATATGGCTGTTTTTGCTTATCTTTTAGGCGATAAAATTACCGGAGACGCCCTGGTAATTGACCCGGCAGATAACGCGGAAGATATCATCTCCGAGGCAAAGAAAAACAACCTGCGCATTAATTATATCGTCAACACTCACGGACATGTTGACCATATCGGCGGAAACGCGCAGATAAAAAAACTTACCGGGGCAAAAATAATTATACATGAAGACGATGCGATAATGCTCACGGCGACGCCTGCCGCCATGCTCAGAATGTTCGGCGCAACACAATCTCCGCCTGCTGATATTCTGGTCAGAGACGGGCAATTAATTGCCACCGGCAACATTGAACTTAAGGTAATCCATACTCCCGGCCATTCTCCCGGAGGCATATGTCTTTTCACGCCCGGATATGTTTTTACCGGCGATACGCTTTTTGTGGAAGCGGTCGGCAGAACGGATTTACCCGGCGGTTCATGGGAAACAATGTATAATGCGATCAAAACAAAACTCTTTACGTTGCCGGAGGACACAAAAGTTATGCCCGGCCATAATTACGGCCGTATGCCTACTTCCACTATCGGGCACGAAAAAAAATATAATCCTTTTTTCCGTTAAGGAGTAAATTTGTATGACCAAAGCCATACAGTACACAAATTTTTCTGATTTGCGATTTATCAACCGCGGCAAAGTTCGAGATTTATATGCTGTTGGAGAAAATTTACTCCTTGTGGCTACCGACAGAATTTCCGCTTTTGACGTGATTATGCCCAATCCCATTCCCGGCAAAGGCATTCTCTTAAACCGCATGTCCGCTTTTTGGTTCAAACAAATGGAAGACATTATCGATAACCATATTATCTCAACAGCTGTTGACAATTATCCGCCGGAATGTTCTTCCTATATAGATATTCTGGAAGGTCGCAGCATGCTGGTCAAAAAAGCCAAGCCTCTGCCCGTAGAATGCATCGTGCGCGGCTATTTATCCGGTTCCGGGTGGAATGATTACCGCAGGAACAATATTATTTCCGGGATTAAACTCCCTGACGGTTTGAAAGAATCTTCCAAACTTCCCTCGATAATCTTTACTCCGACAACAAAAGCCCCCGATGGACAGCATGATACCGCCATTGACAAAAAAGAAATGGAAAACCTAATCGGAGCCGATTTGACTAATAAAATTATTAGAAAAGCGATTGCGATCTATGAACGCGCCGCCGCCTTAGCCCTGAAATCAGGCATAATTATCGCTGATACCAAAATGGAATTCGGCCTCATCAATGATAAATTGATTCTTATTGATGAATTGCTCACACCGGACTCGTCGCGTTTTTGGCCTGCCAATGAATACGAAGAAGGCCGCGGTCAAAATAGTTTCGATAAGCAATTTTTACGGGATTACCTTCTTTCCATTAACTGGAATCAAAAGCCTCCCGCGCCCGAGCTGCCGCCGGATATTATCGAAAAAACAAAGGCAAGGTACTATGAAGCATTTCGTCGGCTGGTAAAGTGATTTACCCTGTTGACTTCAGTGAATTAATAATTATATTAGCGCACGTTGATTCATATTTCTTCAAAGGAGTACTTGTTGAGTAACAAAAAACTCCCTGATTACAGATTAAAACAAAAAATATTATATATAGACAAAACAGATGCGGAAATTCTAAAAAATTACGGAAATACGTTTTTAGACGCCGGTTTTATTTCGGACGCAATTGATTTCTATAATAAAGCTAATTATTATGATGGCTTAGAAAAAATAAAGGCCCTGGCTTTTGAAACTGGGGATGTCATGTTTTTTCAACGGGTCATGAAAGCATTGAACACAGAACCGTCTCAGGCTGATTGGGAGATGATTGGACAAAAAGCCATTTCCCTGAAAAAATATTTATTCGCCAAACACGCTTTAGAAAAAGCCGGGAAACCAGAAATACTTAATTCTCTCCTGAAAATTATGGAAGCTGAAAGCACGATTGAAAAATGATTAAAAAAGATTACTATGAAATTCTGGGCGTTCAAAAAACAGCCGCAGACGAAGAAATAAAGAAAAACTATCGCAAGATTGCCATGCAGTGCCACCCGGACAGAAACCCTGGTGACAAACAAGCAGAAGAAAGATTCAAAGAGGCTGCAGAAGCCTACGAAGTATTAAGTGACCCCCAGAAAAGAGAAATCTATGACCATTACGGCCATGAAGGCCTCAGCAGCACGGGATTTAGGGGCTTCAGCGGTTTTGAAGATATTTTTTCTCACTTCGGCGATATCTTCGAAGACATTTTCGGCTTCAGCAGTTCAAGAGGAAGATCCAGGTCTTTCGTCCGCGCCGGCGCCGACTTGCGTTATGATTTGAATATCTCCTTCATGGATGCCGCTTTCGGCTTATCAAAAACAATAGAAATCAAGAAACTGGCTACATGCAGCAAGTGTGAAGGCAGCGGATGTTCTCCCGGAACGCAACCGGAAACATGTCGCACATGTCAGGGACGCGGACAGGTTATACAGTCGAGCGGTTTCTTTACAATCAGCTCCACATGCCCTCAGTGCGGTGGTCACGGCAAACTCATAAAAAAACCATGCCACATTTGCCAAGGAACAGGAAAAGAAACCGTTAAAAAAAATGTCCAGGTGAAAATACCCGCTGGTGTGGAAACAGGATCACGCTTGCGTCTGCGCGGCGAAGGGGAATCTGGCGAACATGGCGGCCCCAATGGCGATCTTTACGTTTTCGTACATGTCGAGGAACACGAAATTTTTAAACGTTCCGGTGACGACATAATTTGCCGCGTTCCCATTTCCTTTGTTCAAGCTGCCTTAGGGGCAACAATTGAAGTCCCCACTTTGCAGGATAAGGAAAAAATAAAAATCCCGAAAGGAACACAAACCGGAAAAACTTTCCGGCTCAAAGGTAAAGGCGTACCCCATGTCCGCGGTTACGGACGTGGCGATCAAATTATCGAAATTTTCGTAAGAACCCCCGTAAACCTGAGTAAAAAGGAGGAAGATATTTTAAGGGAATTTGAAAAACTCAACACGACAGCAAATTAAATTTGTTTTCTTGATTTCAAAAATGATTTCTGGCGGTAAACACTTTCAATTTTGATATTAACACAATTGATATTGCAATTAAATTAAACATGTGATTAAAAGTTTTTACGGAGGGCTAATTATGAAAAACAACTGCTTTGGTTTGATTTTTTCACTTTTGTTATCTACCTCCCTTATTACAGGATGCGCCGCGCTCGCAGTAGGTGGAGCCGCAGTAGGCGCAGGCGTAGGAACATACTATTACATTTCAGGCGAATTAAAAACAGATTATCCCGCATCGTTTGAGGATGTTTGGACTGCATGTGAAAAAACGGTGGCCGACATGCGCGGCACTGAAGTCAGTCGTTCCAAGGAAATTGCCCGGGGGAAAATTACCGCCCTTATCAATAATGAAGAAGTAAAAATTGACGTGACATATAAATCGAAAGATTTGACCACGGTCGCCATTCGCGTAGGTTTAATGGGGGATAAGCTCGCCTCACAATTTCTACACGATAAAATCTCTGAACACCTGGCCAACAAATAAATGCTCTCGGCCGGGGTATAGTCATTAAATGAACAAAAAAATAATAATCGGCATTCTGCTTAGCCTAATACTGGTATACTTATCAATCCGCGGAGTAGATATAAACAATGCCCTGAATAATTTAAAAAAGATTAAGCCATCATTTATTGCCGCTTTTATCGCTGCTATTCTTATCATGCAGTTTCTTCGCTCTTATCGCTGGGGCGTTATTCTCTCGCCGCTTCAAAAGATCGATCAACTTTCCCTTTTTTCCGTCACCTCTGTTGGTTTTCTTGCTGTTGTCGGAATTCCTGCACGCCTGGGAGAACTAGCCCGCCCTTACTTAATCGCGCAAAAAAATAACATAAAATTTTCTTCCGCCTTTGGCACAATTATTATCGAAAGGGTACTGGACGGCTTTGCCGTTATATCGATTATAATTATTGCGCTATCTTTTATGGACTTGCCCATCTGGGTTATGAGATCGAGCATATTGTTTTTCCTGCTCATGTTTATATTTTTTTTATTCATTATTATTTTAATTTGGCGGCGCAAAAATGCGATTAATATTATTAATCGCATTCTAAGCAAACTGCCGGGGAAAATGGCTAACAAATTCGATAAAATCATTCACAATTTCATTGATGGCTTCGTCATTATCACTGATTTAAAAATGTTGTTTTACTTAATTTTCCTTTCAGCAATAATCTGGTTTATCGACGTCATGGCAATACATATAATGCTTTTAGCATTTGGTTTCACATTGCCTTTTATTGCGCCGTTTGTTTTGATGATCATTCTGATTGCAGGAATTGCGGTTCCGACCGCCCCTGGTTTTATCGGCAACTGGCATATCGCTTGTATTTTGGGTTTAAGTATTTTCGGTGTACAAAAACCCGAAGCACTTTCTTTTGCCGTGGTTTACCATTTTTTATCCATTTCTTTGATTGTAGCGTTGGGCGTTATCTTTCTCCCATTCAATAAATTTTCCTTTTCCGACATAAAAAAACAGTTTAATAAAGCGAATACTAATACTTAAGATTGGCTACTAAGTACTTAATAAACAATCACTCTTTGATCGCCAATTTCATGCTCTTAAGCTTTTTATGCAGGTTGCTTCGCTCCAAACCAATCGCTTCCGCTGTTTTGGTAATATTGCCTTCATTTTCTTCCAATTTTTTCAAAATAAATCGCCTTTCAAAATCAAACTTCGCATCTTTTAATGAATCGGCAATGGTACTGAGAGCGATATTTTCATTCTTCAAATCTTTATTCATATCCGCTTTTACATGCAACGGAGGAATATCTTTAGCCGTAATTTCTCTGGAGGGGCTCAAAATAACCAACCTCTCTATAATGTTTTTTAACTCTCTAACGTTGCCCGGCCAGTCATGTTCCATGAATATTGCCAAAGCCTCATCGGTTAATATTTTAGGCTCCTCACCTTCTTTAACAGCCGCATCAGATAAAAATTGATCAGCTAAAGGCTTTATGTCTTCTTTCCTTTCACGCAGTGGCGGAACAACCAACGGAATTACATGCAAGCGGTAATACAAATCCTGCCGAAAACGGCCAGCCTCCATCTCTCTTTCCAAATCCTTATTGGTCGCAGCCAGAACGCGAACATCCATATCGATTAACTTATGACCGCCTACTCGTTCAAATTTCTTCTCCTGTAAAATGCGCAGAATTTTAGCTTGGGCCTTCAGGCTCATATCTGCTACTTCATCCAAAAATATTGTGCCTTCGTGTGCCAGATCGAATTTGCCTCGCCTCTTCTCCGTAGCACCAGTAAAGGAGCCCTTTTCATGACCAAATAACTCACTTTCTATCAGTTCTTCTGGAATCGCCGCGCAATTTACCTCCACTAAAGGCTTGTGAGCACGATGACTCAAGTGATGTATAGAGCGCGCCACTAACTCTTTGCCCGTCCCGTTTTCTCCCATGATTAAAATCCAAGCATTGGTCGGAGCAACAATGTTAATCATTTCTTTCAATTCGGTTATCTGTGGGCTCGTACCCGTCAATTCAAATTGGTGATGAGACACTTTTTGTCTTAATAATACATTCTCCTCCTCCAAGCGAATGACGTTGAGAGCATTGTTCACCATGATAATTACCTTATCAAGAGAAAGAGGCTTTTCGATAAAATCAAATGCTCCCAGCTTTGTTGCCTTTACCGCCGTTTCTATCGTCCCGTGTCCCGACATCATGATTACAACAACTTCCGGATATAATGATTTAATCTGTTTTAGTGTTTCCAAACCATCAATACCGGGCAACCAAATATCGAGCAAAATCAGTTTTGGCGTTTCCTCTTCAACAACCCTAAGCGCGTCCTCCCCGCTTTTCGCAACGAGAACCTGATACCCTTCATCGCCCAAAATTGCTTTCAGGGATTGGCAAATACTCTCTTCATCATCAACAATAAGAATTGGTTCCTTCATGGGCCATATTTACACTAATTTTAAGTATTTTTTACAATATATTATCAATATTTTCAGACTCCTGAAACCGGCAACTGAAACGAGACAACCGTACCTGTGGGAAAGTTATCGGAAACACTTACCTGACCGTGATGATCAGATATTATTGAATTGACTATAGCCAATCCTAAACCAGTGCCTGACTTTTTTGTGGAAAAATAAGGATCAAATACCTTGCCTTTATAGTTTGCCGGTACACCAGACCCGTCATCTGCAACAGCAACCGTCGCCCTACGAGATTGTTCATCATAACCAGCAGTAATTTCAATTTTACCCCCTTTATTATCATTGATTGCGGCAACAGCGTTATCCAGTAAATTTATCAATACCCTGTTCATTTGTTCGGCATCAAATTCAAATTTGGGCATATTTTCCGCTTTCTTGAATTCAAAAGTTATGTCTTTATGCGCATCCTGAAAAAGAGATACAGAATCAGCAATGACCTCATTCAAGTCGTTTGGTGCCGGAGTAGTGACAGGCATCCTTGCATAGCGAGAAAACTCGTTTACCAAATTTTTGAGAACCTCGACTTGATCAATTATTATTTGGGTACACTCTTTAAAAACAGAACCATCTTCCAATTTCTCACTATATTTTTTCTGCAAGCGTTGAGCGGAAAGCTGTATCGGAGTAAGGGGATTTTTAATTTCGTGCGCCATTCGCCTCGCTACTTCACGCCATGCCGCCGCCCGTTCCGCCCTTTGCAATTGCGTCATGTCTTCAAACATCACAACCATACCAGTATCATTGCCACTTTCATCTTTAATAGTGGTAACAGTCAACAATACGGTCAAAGCTCTGTCTTTAAGCATAAGCTCCAATTGCTTTTGTAACGCCCCTTCATTGCTTTCCTCTATTTCTTTCATAAATTCATCTACCAAGGTTAAGTGTTCCGGTATCATAAGATCACGAAAATTTTTATTTAAAACGTCTTCCGGGTTGAGATCAAACATTTTCTCCGCGGCGTTATTTATTGTTGTTATTACACCGTTCTTATCCAAAGAGATAATTCCGGCAGAAACATTGCGTAAAATGGTTTCTATATATTTACGCCGTTCTTCCAAGCTGATATTTGCCTGCACCAAGCCACCACTGCTCTTCTTCAAATCCTTCGTCATTTTATTAAACGATTTTACCAACAATCCTATTTCATCATCAGCTTCCACATCAATTTGAATATCCAGATCACCCTGAGTAATTTTATTCGTTGCTTCGGCAAGATTCTGAATCGGACCAGTAATATTGCCAGCCAAAGTAAGGCCAAACCACGTTGCCAAGAAAATAATCACTAAGGTCACAATGGACATGGTGACAAGATAATTGAACTTTATAGGATTTTTTAGGATATTGATTTGTCCATATTGCTGAGAAGCATCGGCAATATTCCTTAGCTTTTCCACCAAACCTTGAGGAATATTATAACCAACAGAAACCCTGCCTATTACTTCCGATGGCACTGCGTATGAAAAAACCGGGGCAACTCCTACAACTATTTCACCAACGTTTGTGGACTCTACCGTGAATATCTCTTTACCTGAATAAAGGTCTTCTAACATTTTCGGTGTCAACAGCGGAAAGTTCAGTTCGGGGTGCTCCGCGTCTGGGAACATCATGTTGTTTGGTTGAAAATCAAAATGCGCTTCCACCACGCCCAGATTATAGTTCTTTTGACGCTGAAGAATAAAACTTTTCAGATATTCCAAACGGTCATGTTGATACAATCTGTTTCTGGTAATATCTGCGCTTATTTGGCGTGCATTGAATTTTGCCTGTTCCGCAGCCTGTTGATAGTAAATCTGCGCTACTTCAAGAGACTTATTCAATGCTTCTCCTGTTTTAACATTAAACCAAAACTCAAGATTATAAGACAAGAAGTTTATCGCAAATAGAAAAAGCAAAATTGTCGGCACCAAGGACAAGCCGACAAACGCCGCAACTAACTTTGTCCTTAATCTTGAGCCAATAATGCCGCGACGGTGTTCATAAAAAAGTTTAACGATGTTTCGTACAATCAAGAAAAGTAGAAGCAGTATCAAGATGACATTGATGCTGGATAATCCATAAACAAAAATATTAGCGGATATGGGCAAGCCTTCTTTATTAAAAACATGGCTGGCTATCACGGTAAAGGTTATTGCTAAAAAGCCGACAACAACCATGATAATTCGTTCACGTCGCCTTTTTCTTATTTCCTTATCATCAAGATAATTTTTCTTGCTTTTTTTAACCATTGACCCACACAGTCTCTTTTACAAACAATCTATTTCAATATAAATTTCTGCTTGTACCAGTCAGTTGCATAATCCCAGTAAGATACGAAAGAAAATATATATTCCATGCCCAAGGGAAGGCGAAATCTTTCTATTATTATTTTCACCTTCAGATAATAATTTTTACCTTTTTTGAGAGCTATTATAGAAGTAACGACAACACCGTTGAAATCCGCCATCGCGCTCTGAGCGCTTGATAAATCAGGAAACACGGCCGGATCAGGATTGCCATTTGTCGTAATAGTAAAGGTCTTTATAAGATTATCATACCTGATAGTTCGCTTGATTTCACTCTGGTTTATTTTTTTATCCCATATCCACCATGGTCTCTCCTCGTAAACTTTCACTCGTAAAACCACATCTTGTGGCACTCCTGCCAGTATTTCCGATTTCATTTCACTTTTAAATCCATCTACCAGTCGAGCATATAAAAGAACTTTTTCTTCATCATTAGTAATTAGAAAATCTGCAATTTTTGGGCTGGCTGTTCGCGCTTGAACGACCATGCAAATTATCAGAAGAAGAATAATACAAAGTACCGTGCTGAATATATTTTTCATTTTATCCATGACTATTTTTTAATAAAAAATCTATTACTGCATCGAGAATGCTATCATCATTTTCGGCTACCCCTTGCCTTGAAGGATAACATACTGATAACACTAAATAATAAATTACAAAAACCCGAGCCACCTATGTAAGCTTAGCCTTTTATACTAGGTAACATGAAGATAAAAATCAAGATTAATTTAAGTTATGCTTGAACTGAATCAAGGATTCTAAAAGGTGTGATTTTAAAAGAATTAACTTTAGAAAAATTTTGCCGAAGGTCCGTGCAGTGGATAATCTTCCAGGAATCTGTGCTGTTCATCAATTTTTTCAGCAATAAATTATTCAGGCGATGACCTGATTTGTAAGCAATAAAATGACCGATGATGGGCATGCCTAATAAAAACAAATCACCTATTGCATCAAGAATTTTATGTTTGACAAATTCATCGGGGAAACGCAATCCGTCTTTATTAATAACCTTTTCGTCATCAAGAACGATGGCATTTTCCAACGATCCTCCCAGCCCCAGTCCCTTAGCCTGCAAGTATTCTACCTCTCTTAAAAAACCGAAGGTTCGGGCGGAGCATATATTTTTTTCATAAACTTCATCTGAAAAAGTCATGCTATATGACTGCTTCCCGATTACATTATGACTAAAATCAATTTCATAAGTAATTTTAAACTCATCAGCGGGCAAGAAAGATGCGCTTGCATCTTTCTCTTGCACCTCAACAGGTTTTGTAATTAACAACATTCTTTTGGTTTTTTCCTGAGCATGCGTTCCCACCTCCTTAAACAAATTAACAAACGGAAGTGCGCTTCCATCCATAATAGGTACTTCGAATGAATCCAATTCTACTATCGCGTTATCTACGCCCATCCCACAAAATGCGGACAGAATATGTTCTACAGTAGCAACTCTGGTACCATTAGTCCCCAATGATGTTGCCAATGTCGTATCACAAACATTATTGAAGTTCGCATGAATCTCGGGCGCTTCCGGAATATCACGGCGCTTAAAGGTAATTCCGGTATCAACCTGCGCCGGTTTTATCTTCATTTTCACTTTACGTCCGGTATGTAACCCAATGCTGGAACAGTTAATTTCTTTATTTAAAGTACGCTGTAAATTCATAATCCAATATCAGAATTTTTTTACCTTTATTATGAGCAAATCCTGTACCATTATATAAATCTTCTTTAAATTGATAATATATTATAATTATTACGAATTTATAAAATTAATAATATTTAATTAAGGCCGATATTAACTTTGTGTGGTAATTTTGCCACAGTAGTATGGAATAGATTTATTTCAAATATCTTTCTTTTTCGCTATAAATACAACCGCAATAAGGTTGACGATAAAGCGCCATTTCTCGAGATATTTTAACGCCCTCCGACCAACCAACTCTAAAGTCCTGATAATAAAAACTTATACCCAGCTGGCGGCTAAAATCTTCTCCGATTTCTCTAATTAAATCATGCCTTTGGTAAATGCTGTACAGCAAAGTGGTCGTAAATGCGTCATAATTATCATTAGCGGCAAGTTTGGCCGTATATTTCAGGCGATCAGTTACGCAATAGACACATCTGTCTTTTTCCTTAAAAGCGGTCTGTCTGATAAATTCTTCCATTGGATAATCCGACCAAATAACATTAAAATATGATTTTTGGGCGTAATCTTTAAGTGTTTGGCCTCTTTTTTTGTATTCTCGATAAGGATGTATATTGGGATTATAAAAAAGACCTGTGACTTCAAACCCTTTGGTACGCAATTCTTTTAATGGATAAATTGCACAAGGCCCACAGCAAATATGCATCAAAAGCTTCATGACCATCTGACCATTAACCGTAATGGTGACAACTAAAACAATCCTTTTTGCTCATTGGAACTTTTCAGACCAAAATGCTCGTAAGCCTTCGCGCAAGCGATTCTTCCCCTGGCAGTTCTTTGTAAGTACCCTTCCTGTATGAGATAAGGTTCGTATATGTCTTCAATTGTTGTCTTTTCTTCGCCCATGGCCGCGGAAATACTCTCCAACCCTACAGGTCCGCCGTTGAACTTTTCTATAATGGTCAAAAGAAGCTTTCTGTCCATCTGATCGAACCCCTTTTGGTCAACTTCAAATAAATCCAACGCTTCGCAAGCAATTTTATCATCGATCTTTCCTTTATACTTGACTTCCGCATAGTCACGGACTCTCTTCAGTAATCTGTTGGCAATACGCGGCGTGCCGCGTGCACGACTGGCCAGCTCCTGCGCTCCCTCTTCGGAAATTTTTATTTTCAAAATAGAAGCAGAGCGCCTAGCAATAACGGCCAGTTCCTGCACAGAATAAAATTCCAGACGGAAATGCATGCCAAAACGATCCCGTAACGGCGATGTTAACAAACCCGCACGTGTAGTCGCGCCAACAAGCGTAAACTTGGGAATGTCCAGTTTCATTGATCTGGCGGATGGTCCCTGCCCGATCAGAATATCAATATAAAAATCCTCCATCGCTGGATATAAAATTTCTTCCACAACATGTGACAGCCGATGTATCTCATCAATAAACAATATCTCATGGTCTTGCATATTCGTTAGAATGGCGGCTAAATCTCCCGGCCTTTCTATAACAGGCCCCGATGTTACTTTAATGTCCACACCCATCTCCCGGGCTATAATATAGGCTAAAGTTGTTTTGCCCAGTCCCGGCGGACCATGCAACAAAACATGGTCAAGTGACTCTCGTCGTTTTTTCGCTGCTTGAATAAAAATATCCAGATTGCTTTTTACTTTTTCCTGCCCAACGTAATCATTCAGCCTGATCGGCCGCAAACTGACTTCAAATTTATATTCTTCATCTTCACAAACAGGATTAATTAAAGGATTCTTAAGCTGATCACTCATTATTGTTTATACCTTTTTTAATCCGACAGAATTTTTAATGTTTTCTTCAAAATCTGTTCCATCGCCAAATCCGTTGTTAATTCATTCATCACTTTATCCAAGGCATCCTGTGCAATATTGTTCTTATACCCCAAATTAACCAGTGCGGAAAGAGCATCTTCCTTAATAATATCTTTTTCTCTTTGTCTATCCGTTCCCTCCGGAGTTTCTTCGATAATCATTCTTTTGATGACCTTTTCCTTTAATTCAAGGATCAATCTCTCTGCTGTTTTTTTCCCCAATCCTGGTATGCTAATTAATTTCTTTAGATCTCCTTTGGATATTGCGTTCAATAATTCAGAAACGGAAATGCCGGAAAGAATATTTATAGACATTTTGGGGCCGATGCCACTTACGGTAAGCATTAATTCAAAAATGTCTCTTTCCTGAATCGTGTAAAAACCAAATAAGTTTATTCCATCCTGCTTAACATGAGTATGTATATGCAGCGTAACGTCATGACCATTTTCCGGCAATACATAAAAAGTGGTCAGCGGTATAAAAACACGATACCCCACGCCCTGAGCGTCAATAACAACATGAGAAATGCCCTTATAAACGATCTTACCGCTGATCATGGCGATCATCTTAAAGTGACGTCTCCTTAAAAAAATTCGCATGGCAGATTGCAGCAGCCAATGCGTCTGCCGCGTCTGCCGGAGGCAAAACAGGGAGCTTCAAAATTGCCCTTACCATCGCCTGCACCTGTCTTTTTTCCGCTCTGCCGTAACCAACGACGGCTTTTTTTATTTCCAGAGGAGAATATTCGAAAATTGGTGTATTTTTTTCAGCACCGGACAAAATAACCACGCCTCTTACCTGCGCCTGCATAACCAAACTACGTACATTTTTACCGTAAAAAATATTTTCCAGTGCAATGGCTTGCGGCTTTGTCCTTCCTATTACTCCAGATAATCGTTCATATATTTCAATTAGCGTTCCAGAGAATTTTTTTCCCTTTCGCGGTTTGATTTCTCCATAGACAATATGCTGAAGACGATTGCCTTCTTTTAAAACAACGCCATAGCCTGTATTTCTACTGCCTGGATCGACGCCCAAAATTAGCAAGTTTTATACCATTAAATAAATTATTATTTTTATTGACTTAATTTTTCCATAATCTCTTTATCAATATCAAAATTCGCGTACACATTTTGTACGTCATCGTTATCCTCGAGCTTTTCCATCATTTTCAGCATTTGCTCAGCTTTATTCGCTTCCAGTGTGACTGTATTCGAAGGAATCATTCCGATGCGCGCCTCCAGATGCTTTACTCCTTTATCATCAAGAGCTTTTTTTACCACCTCAAAATCAGCAGGTGATGTAATCACCTCGTATTCATCTTCTTCGCCTTTAACATCTTCTGCCCCCGCATCCAAAGCAAGTTCCATTAAAGCGTCTTCATTGATCTCCTTTTTGTCAATAATAATGCTTCCTTTTTTTGTAAATATCCATGACACACATCCGTTTTCGCCGAGATTTCCGCCGTGCTTGGAAAAGATGTGTCTGATTTCTGCCACAGTTCTATTTTTATTATCCGTCATCACCTCAACAAGAACCGCCACTCCTCCCGGCCCATACCCTTCATACGTTACTTCTTCATAATTGGCTGCTCCTTCACCCCCGCCAATTCCTTTCTTTATTGCCCTCTCAATATTATCTTTGGGCATATTTTCTTCTTTGGCCGCCGCAACTGCTTGTCGGAGCCTCGAATTTCCTTCAATATCGCCGCCGCCCAGTTTTGCCGCCAGCGTTATTTCCTTAATAATTTTGGTAAATACCTTACCGCGTTTAGCATCAAGTGCGCCTTTTTTCCTTTTTATCGTGCTCCACTTGGAATGGCCGGACATATTTTTCTCCTAAACAATTTAACTATTAGTGACTTAAATTATTAACACAAGGCATTAACCTTGTAAAGTTAATTGCATAATTATTTGTTCTTGCTCACATATATTGAGCTTTGACAATCCATTTAGCTTCTAGTATGTTTTCCTAAATTGAACAGGGCAATTACCAATGAAAACATTCCGTGAAGAATTGTGGTTCGAAATTCCTGCCCGCAGAGGATTCGTCAACATTACCCAATCGGTCGAAGACTGCGTGAAAAAAAGTGGTATCCGTGAGGGGTGAGTACTGGTAAATACCATGCACATAACCGCCTCCGTGTTTATAAATGATGACGAACCGGGACTTCACCAAGATTATGAAAACTGGCTGGAAGGGCTCGCTCCGCAAGAACCAATATCCCGTTACCTTCATAATCGTACAGGTGAAGATAACGGTGATGCTCATCTAAAAAGACAAGTGATGGGGCGGGAAGTCGTTGTGGCGATTACCAAAGGCAAACTCGACTTTGGTCCCTGGGAACAAATATTTTATGGTGAATTTGACGGTAAAAGAAGAAAAAGGGTTCTCGTCAAAATTATCGGCGAATAAAAAAATCTCCGTGTTTCTTGAACACAGAAATTTTTCTTTACACTATCCTTGTTTTGTTCTAATTTTTTAGATGGATTCAACAATAAACGCATGAGCTGGCCCACCGCTGGCGCACAAAGCCGCACAACCGTACTTCTTGCCCCGACGTTTGAGTTCATTAATCATGGTAATAATCAGTCTTGCTCCGGTTGCACCAACAGGGTGACCAAGGCTGATCCCGGAACCCACACCATTAATCCTATCGAGACCGATTTTCAATTCACGGTTACAACCAATGACTTGAGCAGCAAAGGCTTCGTTGAGTTCAAAATAATCGATATCCTCGAGTTTCATTCGTGCAAACTTCAAGGCGTTACGTACTGCCGGAACAA
>ERZ1026814.24-NODE-24-length-144632-cov-8.724771_pt1:0-5000 | contig 144632 bp, 136 predicted proteins | sample MGYA00520871_ERZ1026814 | MGnify/ENA primary metagenome ERZ1026814 (study PRJEB33270, sample SAMEA104284478) | anaerobic digester metagenome | biome: Anaerobic digester microbiome; feature: mesophilic sludge digester; material: Anaerobic digester biomass... | reverse complement strand
AACCGTATTTCTTAAACAAATATAAATAATCATAGGCCTGTAAAATCATGTAATTAAATTCGATAAAATTAAGACCTTTTTCCAGGCGCATCTTATAACTTTCCGCGGCCAGCATGCGGTTGACGCTGAAATGACGTCCAATATCGCGCAGAAATTCAATGTATTTAACTTTGGTAAGCCATTCGGCGTTATTAAGAAGCAATGCTTTGCTGCCCCCAGAAAAATCCAAGTATCTGGATAATTGTTTACCAATACATGACGCATTTTTTTGTATCTGTTCTTCTGTAAGAACCTGTCGCATTTCCGTCTTACCGCTGGGATCTCCAATCAATCCTGTACCACCACCCACCAGAGCTATGGGTTTATTATCACTTTTTTGCATATGCGCCAGTGCCATGATGGGGACGAGGCTCCCTATGTGCAAACTTGAAGCTGTAGGGTCAAAACCAATATAGCATGTAACGGGACCATTTTTAAAAAGTCCGGAAATTAAAGCTTCATCCGTTACCTGCTCAATAAAGCCTCTTTCCTTTAAAATCTCATAAGCGTTTTTCATCCTGAATTACCCCGACTTTATGTATCTAGTTTAATACTGATTCTTTCCATTAAGTTAGCCTTACCGCTTTGCGAATCAATGTCCAACATAACGCCCTGCAGACGTACATCGCCTTTGGCTACATCAAACCTATTTGGCACATGTGTTAAAAAACGTTCAATAATAGTGTCTTTTTTTACGCCAATCACTGAATCAAATGGGCCGGTCATACCCGCATCACTTATGTATGCCGTTCCTCGCGGCAAAATTTCATTGTCGGCAGTCTGAACATGGGTATGGGTCCCCACAACAGCGGAAACCTCTCCGTCCAGATACCAGCCCAAGGCCCTTTTTTCCGAAGTAGCTTCAGCATGAAAATCTACAATAATAATCTTTGTCTTTAATTTCAACTCAGCAATTTTATATTTTGCTTTTTCAAACGGACATTCACTCGGTTGCATGAATATTCTTCCGGCCAAATTCAATACGCCCACACTTCCTCCCCTGGATGTCGAAACAACCACCGCTCCATTTCCCGGCGCCTTGGAAGAATAATTCGCCGGTCGCAACAAAGTATCATACTCATTGATAAATTCTACCGCCTCTTTCTTGTTCCAGATATGATTACCGGACGTGAGAACATCGATGCGACTGGCGTAAAGCTCATCCACTATATCCCTGGTTACGCCAAACCCCGCCGCCGCGTTTTCACAGTTGGCAATGACTAAATCAATTTCCCTTTCAGAAATCAACAATGGCACTAATTCCGCCACCGCTTTCCGCCCCGGCTTCCCTACGATATCGCCGATAAAAAGTATTTTCATTAAAAACCCACCTTTGCAGACAGTAACGAACGTTATTTAGCGTAATCGGAAATGCGCGTCTCCCGAATTACCGTTACTTTAATTTGGCCGGGATAAGTCAGTTCCGACTCAATTTTTTTAATTACATCCTTACACAACATAACAGCATCATTATCCGATATCTTTTCATTTTCCACAAGAATTCTGATTTCGCGTCCCGCCTGAATGGCAAAACATTTATCAACACCATTAAAGGAATGGGCAATTTTTTCCAGTTCCTCAAGCCTTTTAACGTACGTTTCCAGCATTTCTCGACGAGCACCCGGTCTCGCCGCCGATAATGTATCCGCCGCCTGTACCAGCACACCAAGCAATGTATTGTTGCGTCCGTCATCATGATGCGTGGCAATGGCCTGAACAATACGTGGATTCTCCCCAAATCTTTTGGCATAATCCGCACCGATTGCAGCATGCGTCCCTTCAACCTTATGATCCACCGCTTTGCCTATGTCATGCAATAACCCCGCTCTTTTAGCCTCCTTAACATTCATTTTCAATTCCGCAGCCATCATACCCGTAAGGTATGCAACATCAATGGAATGCTGAAGAACATTTTGCGAAAAACTTGTACGATATTTGAGGCTCCCCAACATTTTAATTATTTCCGGGTGAATATCATGAACCCCGACATCAAAAGAAGCTTTTTCTCCCGTCTCACGAATAATTTGTTCAACTTCCGATTTTACTTTTTTGACAATATCCTCTATTCGCCCTGGGTGTATCCTTCCGTCCTGAATCAATCTCTCCAAAGAAATACGCGCAACTTCCCGCCGAATCGGATCAAAACTGGATAACACGACCGCTTCAGGAGTATCGTCAACAATCAAATCTATACCAGTAGCCGCTTCAATCGCCCGGATATTTCTGCCCTCACGGCCGATAATGCGCCCTTTCATTTCCTCGCCGGGCAAGTTCACGGCGGACACCGTATTTTCTCCTACAAAATCTCCCGCATATCTCTGAATCGCGTACGCAATTATTTCTCGCGAATTTCTGTCAGCGGCAAGATTCACCTCATCTTCTATTTTTCTAATCATTAATGCCGCGTCGCGCTTGGCGTCTGATTCCATTGATTGAATCAATAATCTCTTGGCTTCATCAGAAGAAATCCCGGCAATTACTTCCAACTTTTCTTTCTGCTCCTCCATTACTTTATCTAAGCGGCGGTGTTTTTCTTCAAGCGTCGTTTCTTTTTTAAGAAGCATTTTTTCACGATCTTCGATGTTCGATTCTTTCTGCGCCAAAGAATCGAGTCTTTTCTCTAAATTTTCTTCTTTGGAACGAATTCGTTTTTCCAAACTGTCAAGATCATTTTTTCTATCTTTTGTTTCCTTATCAAAATCAGCTTTGATTTTAAGAAGATTTTCTTTGGCCTGAAGGATTGCTTCTTTCTTTATTGTCTCCGCTTCTTTTTTTGCCTCTTCAACAATCCTTGTTGCCAAGCTCTCTGACGACTTTATTTTCTTGGCAGACAATATATTTTTAAAAATATAACCGATAACAATTCCGGCTAACATTACCGCCAATATAATCAACGCATATAAACTTCCGTTTAACATTTTTTACCTCCCCTTCCTTGTTGTTCCCCCGGAAACAAAATCCGCAATACCAACTTGCAGAAACAAAAATGTCATTTCTACATAAAAATTATCCGAGAGAAATATTTAAACTTCCCAGTGAGGCCAGCATCAAGCAAAACCTCCTGCCGAAGGATTAATTGTTCTTCAGGGTTAAAAATTTCAAAGACGAAAGGAGAGAAATATTTAGATTCGCGGAGGGTATAAAAACCCCCGCTTATGCCGTGTTAATCACCTTTTTGAACCTTTGTTCAAGGTGGGTGCCCGGTATTGATTGCTTTAGGCTTTCTGCCCTCCGACCAGCGGATAAAAGGCCGACCTGCTCACCGCAAACAAGGAATGGACCCCAGGTTCAAAATGTTGGCTCAAAACAAATGTTAATCACGCGCATCGCAGGGGTGATTTAAATTAACTAATTTGTATCTTTTATCAGTTGAATTAGTTTTTCCGCTCTGTTTTCCATCTCTTCACAGAGCTCTTTGTTAATTCCCCTTAATTTTAATAATTCTTCTGAAATGTTCAAAGCTGCCAGGATGGCAACGTTCAATGTCTTCAAACCGTTGCCCGAATGTAATATCTCATCCACCTTTTTATTTAAAAACTGAACAACTTCGGCCACCTGCTCATCCTCCGAATCGCTCAAAACAGAAAGTTCCTGGCCTAATATTGTTATATTGTAACTGTTTTTCAAAACACACGCCCTGGAAGCTTATTTTGCTGAATTTACATCTGCAATTAAATCAAGCAGTGAATCTACCCTCGCGCGTACGCTGTTCCTTTCCTCATCCAATACCTTTATCTTTCCGTTCAACTTTTCTATTTCCGCCTCTTTATTTTTTAATGTATCCTCCAATGTCTTAATTTGATTTTTTAAAGAAACTTTCTCTTCAACAATAGCTTTAATTTTCTCTTCGAGCTTTGAAAATTTTTCGAGTTCCACATTAGAATTTCTCTTTCCTTCATTAAATAAAGTATGATTTGCCATAGGTTCTTTTTCCTTATTTTATGCCAATTTATCGCATTAATGTCAAGTCCTTATTTTAGATTTTTTCCGTATTCAGCAAATGAAAATAATTATTTAGTGCCTCAAAGATTTCTTGTTCGTTATTAACCTTGCCGGCCATTTCCCGGAACCGGTGTGAATTGTCCAAACCTTTGGTATACCAGAGAATATGCTTACGAAAACTTTTTCCGGCCAGTTTGACACCGAGCATCCGGGCTTCCATTTTCCAATGATTTTCAATCATTTCCCGACGTTGATTCAGCTAGGGATGGCATTCAATTTCGCCTCCCCGCAGTGCTTGAGAAATTCCTTTGAAAATCCATGGATTGCCCAATGCAGCCCTCCCCACCATCACCGCGTCGCAGTCAGTTTCAGCAAGCATTTGGACTGCATCCTGCGGTTGACGGATGTCCCCATTACCAATGACCAGTGTTTTAACCGCTTTTTTGACTTCCGCGATGATTTTCCAATCGGCATGACCGCTGTAACCCTGGTCAGCCGTGCGGCCATGTATGGTAATTGCGTCGGCTCCCGAATCCTCCGCTATCTTTGCAATTTGCACAGCATTGATAGACGACTGATTCCATCCTGAACGAATCTTTACCGTAACCGGAATAATAACGGCTTTTTTTACCGCTTTAATTATCCGGGCAGCAAGATCGGGATCTTTCATCAAGATAGCTCCGGCACCGGTTTTAATCACTTTTTTCACCGGACAGCCCATGTTGATATCAATTAAATCCACCCCGGTATCCGCCACGATCCTCGCTGCCCCAGCCATGACCTGTGGATCAGCGCCAAAAATTTGCGCTCCGAGCGGGCGGACCTCCGGACAGGTTTGAAGATACTCGTACGTTTTTCTGGTGTTTCGGACAAGACCATTGGCACTGATCATCTCCGTCTAGGCCAGGGACTGTCTCTTATACACATCTTACGCTGCCGACGATATACACTGTGTAGATCTCGGTGTCCTCCGTATCAGTAAACACAACCACTCCACGCATCCACTCATGTTCCTATTC